>Ga0183096_1000032_pt1 | contig 237924 bp, 156 predicted proteins | sample Biomet5_FD_127791 | JGI IMG/M metagenome (GOLD analysis project Ga0183096, IMG submission 127791) | Microbial communities from bioreactor (seeded with sewage sludge) at LBNL, California, USA - Biofuel metagenome 5 (version 2) (version 3) | ecosystem: Engineered > Bioreactor > Anaerobic >...
ATTAACTATCAAATGAATAATACAATTTAATGAGTTGATATTTACTAACGACCAAGACTTCATATCAAATAATAACAAAAACGAGGTGGCATATATATTCTTTTCAACTAAATTAAAGAAGAACCGAAAAGCTTCACACCTTATGATTTATATTTCCTGATTCAGTATACAGAAAACGGAAAGCTTTCCTGATTTACTATACATTCCTTTCAATTCCTTCCTGCTTCACTTTACAGGTTCTCCAAACAGCTTCTGATTTACCATACACAGCATAAACTATCTCTATTATTTTACAGACAGTAAAGACATAACCTCATAGATATTTAATGCATTATCGCATTACACAATTGTTTCAAAGCTTGTTCCAAAACAGTGCGTGGACAAGCAATATTCAATCTCATAAAACCCTCGCCAGGTGCACCGAAGGTAGTACCAGTATTCAACGCCAGATGTGCTTTGTCAACAAAAAGATCATTCAATTCGTTTTGTGTCAAATGCAACTCCCTGCAATCCAAAAAGATAAGAAACGAAGCCTGCGGACGTATCATCTTAACTGGCGGAATATTAGCAGCTAAAAAACGTTCGGTAAAATCTATATTACCCTGAAGATAATCAAGCATTTGTCCCAGCCATTCTTCACCATAAGTATATGCGGCAGCAGTAGCAGTATAGGCAAAAAGATGCCCTTCGTTGAACTCTCCGGCTTCCATGAAACTATTAAAGCGGTTACGAATATTTTCATTTAGGGTAATAGCATATGAACTTCCCAATCCCGGCATGTTGAATGCTTTGCTGGGAGCCATAAAGGTCAGCGAGTTTTGAGCCGCATCGATGGACACACTGGCAAACGGATGATGTTTATAGGGAGGCAATGTTAAATCGGCATGTATCTCATCAGAGAACACCAGTGTATGGCTTTCCTTACAGATAGCAGCTACTTGTCGTAACTCATCCGCTGTCCAAACCCGTCCACCCGGATTATGAGGATTGCACAAGATTAGCACTTTACATCCCTGCACGTCTTTTTCAAAACGCTTAAAATCAATCTGATATTGTCCTTCATGCAATTCCAAAGGAGAATAAGCTACTTCCCGCCCAAGATGCTGACTCACTAAAAAGAACGGATGATAAACTGGCGTCATCACCATCACTTTATCTGCCGGCATAGTGAAGCACTGCAACGCATAAGCCAGTCCCCGCACAATTCCGGGAACGAAGGTCAACATCTCACGGGAAACCTCCCATTGATGACGTCTGTGCAACCATGAGCAAATGGAAGTATACCACTCCTCACAGGCAAACGTATATCCCAACACTCCATGATCCAAGCGTTTCTGCAAAGCCTCTATTACAAAAGGAGGAGTACGGAAATCCATATCAGCCACCCACATGGGCAATAAATCATCACGTCCCCAAAGCTTCTTCACCCCATCCCATTTCACCGAGTCCGTACCACGGCGTTCAATTATCTCGTCAAAATTATATTTCATATCTATCATGTTTATTTATACATAATCTAAAAAACGAAGCAAAAATACAAAATATCCCTGCTTTTAAGTACTTTTGCACACATGAATAGAGAAAAATTTACGATAAAAGCCTTATTCTTTGATATAGACGGCACGCTAGTCAGTTTCAAGACACATGCTATACCGCAATCCGCTATTGATGCAATAACTGCTGCAAAAGCACGGGGTTTACAGATATTCATATCTACAGGCCGCCCTGCCACAATTATTAACAATCTTGCCGCCTTGCAAAGCAGAAACCTCATAGATGGATATATCACCATGAACGGAGCCTACTGCTTCGTGGGTAAAAATGTGATATACAAAAGTCCTATTCCAACCTCAGATGTACAAACAATGGGGCGTTTGTCCACAGAGAAAGGATTTCCCTGTATTTTTGTAGGTGAACATAATGTTTGCGTATGCAATCCCAGTGATCTGGTCAGACAAATATTCAATGAATACCTGCAAGTAGATGAACTTCCCGTAAAAACGGTAGAAGAAGCCATACAAGGAAAAGAAATCTTCCAGATGACTCCCTTCTTCACAGCAGAAGAAGAGCTGGAAATACTGCCTCAAATGCCTCACTGTGAATCGGGACGATGGTTTCCGGCCTTTGCAGATATCACAGCCAAAGGAAATACCAAGCAGAAAGGAATTGACGAAATCATCCGCTATTGCGGCATACAACTGGAAGAAACAATGTCTTTTGGCGATGGAGGAAATGATATTGCCATGTTACGCCACGCCGCTATTGGGGTAGCAATGGATAATGCAAGCGACGAGGTGAAAAACCATGCCGATTATATAACTACTTCGATAGATGACAATGGGATAGCTAATGCTTTGAAACATTTCTCCATCATAGAATAAGGAGGTCCAGCTTTGGCATTTGCAATAGACACCGATAACAAAGAGTTTCAAGATGCATTGAATCTCATTCAGTATACCCGGCAATCCGTTTTCTTAACGGGAAAAGCGGGTACGGGTAAGTCTACGTTTTTACGGTACATTTGTGAAAATACGAAAAAGAAATATGTGGTACTCGCCCCTACAGGCATTGCAGCCATCAATGCAGGTGGCAGCACCATGCACAGTTTCTTCAAACTACCTTTCTATCCGTTACTGCCGGATGATCCAAATTTAAGTCTGCAACGGGGACGCATACACGAATTCTTCAAATATACCAAGCCTCATCGCAAGCTGCTGGAAAAATTAGAACTGGTCATCATTGACGAAATTTCAATGGTCAGATCAGATATCATTGATGCCATCGACCGCATATTAAGAGTTTATTCCCACAATTTGCGGGAACCTTTCGGAGGGAAACAACTCTTGCTGGTAGGCGATGTTTTTCAGCTTGAACCTGTCGTAAAAGGTGATGAACGGGAAATACTGAACCGCTTCTATCCCACCCCTTACTTTTTCTCGGCAAGAGTCTTCAATCAAATAGATCTCGTCTCCATAGAGCTGCAGAAAGTATACCGGCAAACAGATAAAGTTTTTGTCAATGTATTGGATCACATCCGTGCCAATACCGCTGGAGCTGCCGACCTTCAACTACTCAATACCCGATACGGAACGGACATTGAGCAAAATGAAGAGGATATGTACATCACACTTGCCACCCGGCGTGACAATGTGGACCATATAAACGATCGTAAACTGACAGAACTTCCAGGTGACCCGATGACCTTTCAGGGAGAAATCACAGGTGATTTTCCGGAAAGCAGTCTGCCGACCTCATTGGAGCTGACTTTAAAGCCTGGTGCACAAATCATCTTCATCAAAAATGACTTTGAACGACGTTGGGTCAACGGAACAATCGGTGTAATCAGCGGCTTCGACGAAAAAGAAGAAACGCTCTATGTCATCACCGACGACGGCAAGGAATGTGACGTTAAACGGAATTCATGGCGTAACATCCGCTACAAATACAACGAAAAGAAGAAAGAAATTGAAGAAGAAGAATTGGGTACTTTCACGCAATACCCCATACGCTTGGCGTGGGCCATCACTATCCATAAGAGCCAGGGACTAACCTTCAGCCGGGTAGTGATCGACTTCACCGGAGGAGTATTTGCAGGCGGGCAGGCTTATGTAGCTTTAAGCCGTTGCACGGCACTGGAAGGCATTCAACTCAAAAAGCCCATTAATCGCGCCGATATTTTTGTCCGCCCCGAAATTGTGACTTTTGCCGAACGTTTCAATAACCGTCAGACCATAGACCGTGCCCTGAAACAAGCACAAGCAGACGTACAATATGCCGAGGCAGCCAAAGCTTTCGATGAAGGAAACTTTGAAACCTTCCTTGAACAATTCTTTAAAGCCATCCATTCCCGCTACGACATCGAGAAGCCAAACATTCAGCGTCTTATCCGTCGCAAGTTAGGAATTATTAATCAGCTTAAAGAAGATAACGCCCGCTTGACAGCAGAAATGAATACTCAGCAAAAACGTCTTCAGCGGTATGCACGCGAATATTATCTCATGGGTAACGAATGCATCACTCAAGTTCACGACACCCGGTCTGCACTCGCCAACTATGACAAAGCTCTTGAACTTTACCCCGAATATACCGATGCCTGGATACGAAAAGGCATTACCCTCTCCAATGAAGATAACGACATCGAAGCAGAAGAATGCTTCACCCGTGCTATTAAAATACGTCCAGCGGAATTCAAAGCATTTTATAATCGCGGTAAACTACGTCTAAAAAAGAAAGAAACAGAAGCCGCCATTGCGGACTTTGACAAAGCAACCTCTTTAAAGCCAGAGCACGCCAATGCTCACGAACTCTTCGGTGATGCCCTGATGCAAGCCGGCAAAGAGACCGAAGCCGCATTACAATGGCGTTTGGCAGAAGAACTTCGCAAACGATCGACAAAGAAGCATTAGAAACCAATATCACACCTTTCTCTCCCAGAGTTATGAAAATAATTATACCCTAGATAAGTATCCGGATATTTTTATGTATATTTGTATAATTTCAATGCATTTCTTAAACATTAATCCGGCTATGCTTTTAAAACTTTATGAAAATAATAACAATCCCGAAGATCTCCAACAAATTATTGACATACTAAACGATGGAGGTCTTATCATCTATCCCACCGACACCATGTATGCCATCGGCTGTCATGGGCTAAAGGAACGGGCCATTGAACGCATTTGTCGCATTAAAGATATCGATCCTCGTAAAAATAATCTATCAATCATTTGCTACGACCTAAGCATTATCAGTGAATATGCTAAAGTAGATAACACTACTTTTAAACTCATGAAGCGTAATCTTCCGGGACCTTTCACTTTCATCCTGAACGGAAGCAATCGTCTTCCTAAAATTTTCCGTAACCGCAAAGAAGTCGGTATCCGCATGCCTGGCAATAGCATCATTCAGGAAATAGCCCGTCTGCTGAATGCTCCCATTATGACTACTACTCTGCCACACAATGAAAAGGAAGATTTAGAATACAGTACCGATCCCGAACTCATTGAAGAAAAGTTTGGAGAGATGGTTGATCTTGTTATTGACGGGGGAATAGGCGGAATTGAGCCATCCACTATTGTAGACTGCACAAATGGAGAAGCAGAAATCGTGCGACAGGGAAAAGGCGAGTTAGACGAAGGATAATTATCTGAGCATTTTCAACTCATCAACCATTCAAGAAAGACGGTTCGTGTGAAATTAAAATTAAAGAGAGAATGTATCAAAGTCAACACCCTCTCTTTAATTGTATTCTTTTATCAACTTATTTCAGCAAATTCTCCGGATCAAGATGATTAGCCTCTATATCCTTAAAATAGCGGTAAGTTCCCACTGTCAATTCATAAGTTGCAGCATCATCACACACAATAATACCCTTCTCGTGAGTTTGTAAGGCACTAATCGTCCACATCTGCATCACTGGACCCTCAACCGCATGATAAAGAGCCCGGGCCTTATTATGACCATTTACAATAATCATCACCTCTTTGGCTGAAAGCACAGTACCCACCCCAACTGTTAATGCTGTTTTAGGCACTTTATTTACATCATTATCAAAGAAACGAGAATTAGCAATAATGGTATCGGTAGTTAAGGTTTTTTGTCGGGTACGTGAAGACAAGGAGGAGCCTGGTTCGTTGAAAGCAATATGTCCATCAGGACCTATCCCTCCCATGAACAAATCAATTCCTCCGTAATATTTGATTTTCTCTTCATAACGGGCACACTCCACATCAAGATCGGGAGCATTACCATTCAAGATGTTCGTATTTTCGGGTTTGATATCAATATGACTAAAAAAGTTATTCCACATAAAAGAATAATAACTTTCCGGATGCTCTTTTGGCAAGCCGACATACTCATCCATATTAAATGTCACCACATTGTTAAAAGAAACAAGGCCTTTTTTATTCAGATCAATCAACTCCTTGTACATTCCCAAAGGTGAAGACCCTGTGGGACATCCCAGCACAAACGGCTTTTCTGATGTCGGATCAGCAGCCTTAATTTTAGCAGCTACATAATGGGCTGCCCACTTGGATACGGATTGATAATCCGGCTGAATAATTAATCTCATTGTGATTGGTTTTATTAGTTAATAAATTAGGGGGTATATTTTTGATTTTCTCCTGTTTCGTTTACTTTTGGTCTTTTTTCAAACGCTCTGCCATAGCATGTCCCAAATTCACACACTGCTTATAAGAAATATCCCGCATCGCTTGTTTCATCTCAACAGGCTCTCCGATTATCTCAAACTTACTTTTTGTAGCAAACTCTGCCATCCGACGTACAACAGCTCCCGACCAACAAAATGAGCCAAAGTAGCCAAGATAACGCCCTTTCATATCACGTACCAATATCTGAGAAAGCAAAGAATCTACCGTTGGATAAATTTGATTGCTATAGGTCGGTGCACCGATAATCAATCCACGATATTTAAATATATCAGATATAATATAAGAAGGATGACTCTTATTCACATTATGCATCACTATATCCTTGATACCCTCTCCGGCTATTTCTTCAGCAATAACTTCCGCCATCTGCTCTGTATTGCCATACATGGTACCATAAACAATCACTACGCCTTCATCGGCATCATAACGACTTAGCTTATCATAAATACCTACTACCCGGCTGATATGTTCTTCAGTCCAGACCGGACCATGCGTTGAGCAAATCACTTTAATAGATAAATTTTGGAGTTTCTCCAAAGCCTTCTGCACCGGAGAGCCATATTTGCCCACAATATTGGAATAGTAACGTATCATTTCGTCCCAATAGCGGTCAGTATTAATACGAGTATCAAGAAAACTACCATCCAATGTTCCAAAACTGCCGAAACCATCACCGGAAAACAGAACACCTTCGGTTTCATCAAAAGTCATCATCGTTTCAGGCCAATGCACCATTGGTGTCAAATAAAAACGTAGCTTATGATGCCCCAAAACCAGAAAATCCCGATCATCTACCAAATACTGTTCACCTGTTATACCGTAAAATCCTTCAATCATCCCAAAAGTTTGCTTATTGCCTACGATGATAATATCGGGATAATGCTGCTTTATTAGACGGAGAGAACCGGAATGATCCGGCTCCATATGATTAATAATGAGGTACTGAATAGGACGCTCACCAATAATCGCTTTTATTTTACCGAGGAATATTTCAAAGAAGCAGACATCCACCGTATCAACCAACGCCACTGTTTCATCATCTATTAAATAGGAATTATAAGATACTCCGTAAGGTAACGGCCAAAGCCCCTCAAACAAGCTTTTATTACGATCGTTAACGCCCACGTAGTGAATCTTTCCCCTCACAACACTTTTTTGACTCATATTTCTATTATTTATATTTAGTATGAATAATAAGCTGGTGCAAAAATAAATCTTTTTTCTTAGATTTCATATTTCTTTCCCTGATAAGCATCAAGTTGGTGCATTCTTTTTTGTACCAAGTGATTAAATTCATGATTCTTAAGCCCCCAATCAGGAGCAATCAGCAATTCTTTGGGAGATTGTGAAATAAAACGTTCCAACACCAAATCTGGGCGCAAATGCTGAATATAATCCACTAACAAATCTACATATTCATCCACCTTGAACAAATGAAACTCTTCGGGATGCAGATCATATTCACGAGCCATACGCGTTCCCTTTATCAACTGTAACTGATGCATTTTCAGCGTAGTGAGTGGCAGACGCGATATAATGCCCGCTTGTTCCACCAGCATTTCAGGCTTTTCTCCCGGAAGTCCTAAAATGACATGCCCACCGGTCAGAATGCCACACGCAACTGTGCGCTCCACAGCATCTACGGTATCACAATAAGTATGTCCGCGATTAATCCTCCGGAGGGTTTCTTCATTTGTTGTCTCAATACCATATTCCACTAACAGGAAAGTCGATTTATTCAAATCTTCCAGATAATGAAGCAACGCATCCGGCATGCAATCCGGACGTGTACCAATGACCAAACCTACAACACCCGACACAGACAAAGCTTCTTCATATTTCCGCTTCAGTGCATCCAATTCATCGTAAGTATTGGTATAAGCCTGAAAATAGGCCAGATATTTCATATCGGGATATTTACGGGCAAAGAAGCTTTTTCCTTCCTCAAGTTGTTGCGTTACTGATTTATCCGTCCGGCAATAATCCGGGTTAAAAGATTGGTTATTACAGTAAGTACACCCTCCATAACCTTTCAACCCATCCCGATTAGGACAGGTAAAACCAGCATTTAATGATATTTTTTGTACTTTATAGGGAAAATACCGCTTCAAAAATTGCGGAAATTCATTATATAACAGTGTATTCGCACTCATTCCATAAAATCATTCTTAGTAAATCAGTGCAAAGATAAATATATGATGAAAGGCATCAAAGAGAAAACCATTTTAAACAAAGAAAAAAAGATTTCAATTGGAAGCTTAACTGCAATTGGTTATCTTTGCTCCGCAGAAAATAAATGAATATGAAACGAATAAATATAGTACTCATCCTTTGCTTATGCACCTTGTTCAGTTTTGCACAGGGAGGGAAAGCTCTTGAACTAAAAGATATTGTAGGAGGAAAATTCCGTCCGGAAAACATTTACGGAGTGATCCCCATTCCTGGAGATGGTGAACATTATTCTCAAATGAATGCCGAAGGCACACAAATCATTAAATACTCATTCAAAACAGGAAAGTCGGTGGAAGTTTTGTTTGATGCTAAAACAGCACGCGAGTGTTCTTTTAAAAAATTCGACGGTTATAGCTTCTCACCGGATGGAGGGAAATTACTCATTGCCACTCAAAAGGTTCCCATCTACCGTCACTCTTACACAGCTGTATACTACACTTACAGTTTAAAAAGAAATTTGGATGGAAAGATTAATAACGTAGTGGAAAAGCTTTCCGACGGCGGTCCCCAACAAACCCCTGTCTTTTCACCGGATGGCAATATGGTAGCGTTTGTGCGCAACAACAACATCTTTCTTGTAAAGTTCCTATACGGAAATAGTGAAAGCCAGGTAACAGAAGACGGCAAGCGCAATGCTATTATAAATGGCATTCCCGACTGGGTTTATGAAGAAGAATTTAGTTTTAACTGTGCGCTGGAATTCAGCCCGGATAACCAAATGCTAGCCTATATTCGTTTTGATGAAACAAACGTACCCTCTTATTCTTTCCCTGTATTTGCCGGAGAAGAACCTCATATCAATGCCTATGAGAAATATCCCGGAGAGTATACCTATAAATATCCCAAAACAGGTGAAGCGAATTCCATGGTTTCCGTAAGGACTTTCGACATCAAGAGTAAAGTAACCCGTACGGTGAAATTACCATTAGATGCCGGTGGATACATTCCTCGCATACGCTTCACTAAATCCCCTGATAAACTAGCAATCTTTACCCTAAACCGGCATCAAAACCGTTTTGACTTGTTCCTGGCCAATCCTCGTTCCACAGAATGTAAACTCATCTTGCGGGATGAAAGCGATACCTATATTAAGGAAGACATTTTTGACAACATCATATTCTATCCCGAATATTTTAGCTTTGTTAGTGACAAGAGTGGATACAATCACTTATACTGGTATACCATAGGTGGAAACTTAGTGAAACAAATCACCTCCGGCAGCTACGAAGTAAAGAAATTCTTAGGATGGGATGCGAGCGAAAACACATTCTACTATATCAGCAACGAAGAAAGTCCGTTACGACAAGCTGTTTATAAAATAGATCATAAAGGAAGAAAAACAAAATTATCGACGCAAATTGGTATAAATGATGCACAATTCAGTACGGACATGAAATATTTTATGAACCGCTATTCTAATTTGCATACCCCTACCGTCATCACGCTGAATGATAATCAGGGCAAAGTGCTGAGTACGCTGATCACCAATGAGAAGCTTAAACAGACGTTAGCGGAATATAGCGTACCACAAAAAGAATTTTTCACCTTCAAAACGAAAGACGGAGTAATGCTCAACGGATGGATAATGAAACCGGTCAATTTCTCCGAAAGCAAAAAATATCCTGCGTTGATGTATCAATACAGTGGACCGGGATCACAAGAAGTAGTGGATTCCTGGAAAATTAGTTGGGAAACTTATATGGCAAGCCGCGGATACATTGTTGTCTGTGTAGACGGTCGTGGAACAGGAGGACGAGGAGCCGCCTTTGAGAAATGCACCTATCTAAACCTAGGAGTAAAAGAAGCAAAAGATCAAGTAGAAACAGCTGAATATATAGCCAGTTTACCTTATATAGATAAAGAGCGCATCGGTATCTGGGGATGGAGTTTCGGTGGATATATGACATTAATGAGTATGAGCGAAGGAACTCCCGTTTTTAAAGCAGGCGTTGCCGTAGCCCCCGTAACAGACTGGAACTATTATGACACCATTTACGGAGAACGCTTCATGCGCACTCCTCAAGAAAATGCTGAAGGTTATAAAAATGCATCCACCTTTACGCGTGCCGATAAGCTTCATGGCAGTCTGCTGCTAGTACACGGCATGGCGGACGATAATGTCCATTTTCAAAACTCAGCCGAATATGCTGAACATTTAGTCCAGCTTGGCAAACAATTCGACATGCAAGTATATACTAATCGTAACCATAGCATCTATGGTGGAAATACCCGTTTACATCTATATACTAAACTGACGAACTTCTTTGACCAAAATCTCAAACAGTAAATCTTATTGCCTTTAAAACAGGACTAAGATGGTCATCTTTTAAAGCATAGAAGTTATAACTTAAATAATAAAGAAAGTGACAAGAATACGTAAACCGGAATGGCTCAAGATTAGTATTGGGGCCAACGAACGATATACAGAGACCAAACATATAGTTGACTCACATAGCTTGCATACAATTTGTAGTAGCGGACGTTGTCCCAACATGGGAGAATGTTGGGGCAAAGGAACAGCCACATTTATGATCGGCGGAGAGATCTGTACCCGTAGCTGCAAATTTTGCAATACATTGACGGGTAAACCCAAATCCCTTGATGCTGACGAACCAACTCATGTGGCAGAATCTATTGCACTAATGAAACTTTCACATGCCGTCATTACTTCGGTAGACCGGGATGATCTATCGGACTTGGGAGCAACACATTGGGTAAACACCATAAAAGAGGTCAAACGAATCAATCCGGAGACCACCATAGAAGTACTTATTCCTGATTTTCAGGGAAGAGAAGGACTCATCGCACAAATTATTGACGCCCGTCCCGAAATTATATCTCATAACATGGAGACCGTAAAACGCCTTACTCCATCAGTTCGCAGTGCAGCCCGTTATGATATAAGCCTCAAAGTGTTACAACAAATCTCAGAAAGCGGTACCACCACAAAATCCGGCATTATGGTTGGCCTAGGAGAGACTCCATCCGAAGTAGAAGAACTAATGGATGACCTGATCGGAGTTGGCTGCCAAATACTAACTATAGGCCAATATCTGCAACCGACTCACAAGCATTATCCTGTAGCAGAATATATTACGCCTGAACAATTTGCCAAATATAAAGAAATAGGATTATCAAAAGGATTCGAACAGGTAGAAAGCGCTCCTTTAGTACGTTCCTCCTATCATGCGGAGAAGCACATCCGGTTTTATAAAAGGAAAATATAATGTAAGAACCATCCTGCTTATTGTTTGTTATTTAAGGAAAGTACTGAATTGTGTGAACAATGAGCCATAAAGGAGTCCTATCATCTAAATTTAATATGTCGTTTGGATTTATTCCCGTAATAATATCCATCTTGTTATATGAATTTATAACTCAAGACATTTCTATCTATATAGGTGCAGGTGCAGGAGTCCTTTACAGCATATATACTTTTATAGAAAGAAGAAATCGTATTCCACACTTTCTACTTTACGGAACAACTATAATGCTTTTACTATTGGCATTGGTTACGCTTGTATTTGGTAATTGCTGCCCGTCCAGAATGTTCCCGCTTACTTTAGAGATAAGTGCCATCATTCCGGCTTTCTTTATCTATGCTAATAGAAAAGCATCAATAGGTCATCGTAAAAATCATTTAAACAAATGTTGTAAACAACAACTATCACAGGGGGCAGTATCGGCTACTGTATCTACACGCGTGGTTCTTATTATTGCAATATTCCATTTTGTAGCTATAGCCATTACCTTACTCATTGCACAACCCCTGAGCAATACAACAGAGACAATTTTATTTCAAGTTTGTCCACCTGCTGTATTTCTACTAAGTATACTATTCAACCAATTTGGCATTCACTTTTTTAATCGTTTCATGGAGCAAAACATCTTCATGCCAATTGTCAATACCAAAGGGGATGTGGTAGGCAAATGCTTAGCGACGGATGCTATCAATAAAAAAAACACATTCATCAATCCAGTTATACGAATAGCCGTTTCTTATGATAATCTATTATACCTCCAGCCACGTTCACAAAGATGTATAATGGATAAAAATAAAATAGATATTCCCCTGGAGTGCTACCTCTTATATGGCGAAACATTAGAGCAGGGTGTTGAAAGGCTACTCACTCAAGCTTTTCCCACAAGTTCACGAAAGGAGTTACACTTCAGCATTATGTATCATTTTGAAAATAAAGATACAAATAGACTTATTTATCTATTTTTATTAGATATAAAAGACGAAATAATTATACAAGACTCATTAAAAGAAGGAAAGTTATGGACACTTCAGCAAATAGAATTTAACTTGAATAAGAATTTCTTTAGCAGTTGCTTTGAGTACGAATATGACTACCTGAAAAGCATTATTTGTACAAGAGAAAAATACAAGGAATTTTAGATAGATTGGGAATTTTTCCTTGCCATTCTTTCAATGTTTTAGTTCGGATATACTCATCTCCGCAAGTAATGTCAGCAGCAATGCACAGTTTGGTTTGTGGACGGCATGCCTGTAAAATATCCTCTACCATTTTATTATTCCGGTAAGGCGTTTCAATAAACAATTGAGTTTGATGTTCGGAATAAACACGTTGTTCAAGCGCTTTTAATTTTTTAATCCGTTCTTCTTGCTCAATAGGAAGATAACCATGAAAAGCAAAACTCTGCCCGTTAAACCCAGAGGCCATGACAGATAAAATAATAGAAGAGGGTCCCACTAAGGGAACCACTCTTAAATTTTTCCGTTGCGCAATAGCCACCACATCCGCACCGGGATCAGCAACCGCCGGACAACCGGCTTCAGATATCACCCCCATGGAAAAACCTTCATCCAAAGGCTTCAAATAATCTGAAATTTCTTCAGGAGATGTATGTTTGTTCAACGGATAAAAAGATAAAGCATCAATATCGATCTCACGGTCTACTTTCTTTAAAAAACGGCGTGCCGAACGCACGTCTTCCACTATAAAATGACGGATACCATGTATCACCTCCTTATTATAAGGAGGCAGTACGTTTTCAAGAAGAGTATCGCCTAAAGTTACCGGTAAAAGATAAAGCGCTATTTCCATTATCAACCGTAAATAAAATGTCCGGACTCATCCTGATACTCCTCCAGGCCTTTGGCATAAGTAGTCATAGCACGTAAACTCATACCCACGCTGGAAAAGCCTCCATCGTGATAAAGATTCTGCATCGTCACTTTACGAGTCAAATCGGAAAACATCACAATACAATAATCGGCACATTCCTGCGCAGAAGCATTTCCCAACGGAGACATACGATTGGCAAAATCAAAAAGATGATCTATTCCCTTTACTCCAGAACCAGCAGTAGTCATCGTAGGAGACTGAGAAATAGTATTAATACGAACATGATGTTCCCGTCCGTAAATATAGCCGAAACTACGGGCAATAGATTCCAATAAAGCTTTGGCATCCGCCATATCATTATAACCACAGAATGTACGTTGGGCAGCAACATAACTCAAAGCCAAAATAGAACCATACTCGGCAATGGCATCCAACTTCTTGGCAGCTTGAATCATCTTATGAAAAGAAACGGCTGAGATATCCAATGTTTTATTTAACATATCGTAATCCAAGTCATCATAAGTACGCTTTTTACGTACATTAGGAGACATACCAATAGAGTGAAGAACAAAATCTATCTGCCCTCCAAGCACTTCTACAGAGCGTTTGAACACATTTTCCAAATCACTAACATCTGTTGCATCAGCTGGAATCACTTCACAATGAAGTTTTTCGGACAAGGCGGAGACTTCTCCCATACGTACAGCAACCGGAGTATTGGACAATGTTATCACAGCACCCTCCTCCACAGCTTTTTCTGCAACTTTCCAGGCAATGGACTGCTCGTTCAGAGCACCGAATATAATGCCTCTTTTTCCTTTTAATAAATTATAGCTCATACCTATTATTTTAAAATATTGAAGGGAGCAAAGATAGGAAGTTTTTGCATAAAAAGGGCGAAAGTGTGCAAAGAAAAGGCCAAAATGGCAAAAAAATACACTTAAACTAACAAATAGTACACATGTTTTTGCCAAAAGCCCGATACTTTTGTGACTCGTATTATAAGAGGTTTTTTCATAATATTTATTTAAGGTTAGAATTAGGTTAACATGAATCACTTATTATTTCTTATCGCAAGTTACTCCTCACGAGTAACTTGCGATAAGAATAATAAATGTTAAAGCAACCATACAGAATAACGATCAAACCGTCTTTAATCAAAAGCTCTAAATTATATAACTTAAACAATATCACCGAATGAACACACTAAGAAAAAGAGTTTTGCGGCTCATCCTTTTATTAATTGCAGTACTGCCTTCTTTCAGTGGAGTATACGCCCAATCTTTCAATCTTATAGATAATAGCATTTATCAAAATCTACCTTTTAACATGCCGCAGGTACAACAACCTTCCTTTCCCGATTATTCCGTTAATATTCTGGATTTCGGAGCAAAAGGTAACGGAACTACTTTGAATACCGAAGCTATTAATAATGCAATTAAAGCTGTAAACACTAAGGGAGGCGGCAAAGTTATCATACCCGAGGGATTGTGGTTAACTGGTCCAATTGAGTTATTAAGTAATGTGAACCTATATACGGAACGAAACGCACTCATCTTATTTACCAATGATTTCAATGCATATCCTATCATAAGAACATCTTTTGAAGGTTTGGATACCCGTCGTTGTCAATCTCCCATTTCCGCTCAAAATGCCGAGAATATTGCAATTACAGGATACGGAGTCTTTGACGGTGCTGGTGATAGCTGGCGTCCCGTAAAGAAAGACAAATTAACGACCACACAATGGAAAAGCTTAGTTGCTTCGGGAGGAGTAGTCGATAAAAGTGGTAAGATATGGTATCCTACCTCCGGAGCCTTGAAAGGGGCAATGTCTACAAAAGAATTTAATAACCCAGAGGGTATTGAAACAGAAGAGGAGTGGAATGCAATACGCCCATGGCTACGTCCGGTTTTACTCAATATAGTTAAATCAAACAGAGTTTTATTAGAAGGAGTTACCTTTAAAAATTCTCCCAGTTGGTGCTTACATCCGCTATCATGTGAAGACATTACCATAAATAAAGTGAAAGTATTCAATCCGTGGTATTCTCAAAATGGGGATGCACTTGACTTGGAATCTTGCAAGAATGCACTTATTATAAATAATATATTCGATGCCGGAGATGATGCTATTTGCATCAAATCAGGAAAAGATGAAAATGGGCGAAAACGTGCAGAGCCATGCCAGAATGTAATCGTAAAAAACAATACCATATTACACGGTCATGGTGGATTCGTTGTTGGTAGTGAAATGTCAGGAGGCGTGAAGAATATATATGTAACAGACTGTACCTTCCTTGGAACGGACGTTGGTCTCCGGTTCAAAAGTACCCGTGGACGCGGAGGTGTTGTAGAGAATATCTATATCAACAACATTAATATGATAAATATTCCGAATGAAGCATTACTATTTGACCTCTTCTATGGAGGTAAAGGTGCCGGTGAAGAAACAGATGCAGAATTAGCCGAACGTATGAAAGCCCCGGTTCCCCCAGTGACGGAAGAGACCCCCTCCTTTCGTAATATTTATATTTCAAATATCACATGTAGAGGAGCGGGACGTGCTATGTTTTTCAACGGTTTACCCGAAATGCCTATTCGTAATGTGCAGATAAAAGATGCAATCATTACAAATGCCGAACAAGGCGTCATCATCAGTCAGACAGAGAATGTGATGATTCAAAATGTAAAAGTGGAAAGCAAAGGAAATACGTTGCAAATTAAAAATAGCAAAGACATAGAAATCAACGGAAAAACATATAACAACCCATCAGGTAAAACTTTAAATATCGATCTATAACAAATAGGGAGCATATTTATATGAAAATAAATAAGAAAATTGCCATGGTATTTGCTCTATGCTGCTTACTAAGCCAAGCAGCCTGGAGCAATCCCTTTTTTATCACAGAACTCCGGACTGAAGAATTAAAGAATCCTCTGGGACTGGATATCACCCAACCACGTTTAAGCTGGCAGTTACATCATTCTCAGCGAAATGTAGTCCAAACAGCCTATCGCATACTAGTTGCTTCCTCTCTGGCTCTACTCCATAATAACCATGCAGACATTTGGGATTCCGGGATCGTAAATTCGAGCCAATCTATCTGGGCCAACTATAATGGACCATCTTTACAACCTAACAAACGCTACTATTGGAAAGTACATGCTAAAGCAAATACCGGAGAAAGTTGTTGGAGCGAAAGTGCTTTTTGGGGAATGGGACTTATGGGAGAAACTCATTGGAAAGGACGTTGGATTGGTCTGGATAAGCCGATGCCCTGGGACAGTGAAACTCAATTTTCACGTCTGTCCGCACGGTATCTCCGCAAAGAATTCAAACTCAATAAAACCATAAAGGAGGCAACCTTACATATAAATGGATTAGGGCTCTATGAATGTTTCATCAATGGCAAAAAGGTTGGAGATCTCGTGTTATCACCTGCTCCCACCGATTACCGGAAAACCATTCTTTACAACAGTTATGATGTAACCAATCTCCTTCGCTCTCAGCATGTCAACGCTATGGGTATTATTCTTGGCAACGGGAAATACTACACTGCAAGGCAACATTATAAGACCTATAAAATAAGCAATTACGGCTATCCGAAAGTCCGGATGAATTTAATTATCGAGTACACGGACGGTACAAGTGAAACGATAGCCACAACTCCTGATTGGAGATTAACGGCAGACGGACCTATCCGCAGCAATAACGAATATGACGGAGAAGAATATGATGCCCGTAAAGAATTAGGCAAATGGACAGAACCGGAATACAACGACAGCCATTGGCTGCAAGCGGAACGTGTCATCATTCCTTCCGGATACCCCAAAGGGCAAATGATGCCGGGAATAAAAGTGGTAGAAACACTTAAACCTCAATCAATTCATCGTACCAAAGATGGCAGATATCTCATTGATATGGGACAAAACATGGTGGGGTGGCTACGCATCAAAGTGAAAGGAAACAGAGGAGATTCCGTTCGGCTTCGATTCGCCGAAACACTGAAATCCGACAATGAATTATACACAGCCAACCTTCGGGATGCAAAAGCGACGGACTTATACTTGCTGAAAGGAGATGGCATTGAAGAATGGGCTCCTTGTTTTACATTCCATGGTTTCCGTTATGCAGAAATCTATACCTGTCCGGATTCAGTCTCACTTGAAGATGTAATCGGAGAAGTGGTCAATGACGATATGCCTGTCACAGGAAGTTTTGAATGTGATAATCCCATTCTAAACCAACTCGTTAAAAATGCATTTTGGGGAATACGGGGTAACTACAAAGGAATACCAATAGACTGTCCGCAGCGTAACGAACGCCAACCCTGGTTAGGCGATCGTGCCACAGGAGCTTTGGGAGAAAGTTTTCTGATGAATAACGAGGCGTTATACGTCAAATGGATGAATGATATTGCAGAATCACAGCGTGAGGGCGGCTGTATTCCTGATGTGGCACCGGCCTATTGGTACTACTATACGGACAATGTCACCTGGCCCTCTACTTATCTTATGGTATGTGATATGCTTTATGAACAATATGGCAATATGCGTCCCATCATTGAACACTATAGTAGCATGAAAAAATGGATGGAGCATATCCGTAAAGAATACATGAATTCAGCATACATCATCACACGCGATCGTTACGGAGATTGGTGCTTGCCACCCGAATCACCAGAACTAATTCATTCCAAAGACCCTGTACGTATTACAAACGGAGAGCTTATCGCCACAGCCTATTACTATAAACTCCTGCAACACTTAATCAAATTTGCACGTCTGCAGGCAGATATGCCATCGTCCGATAGTTCGGAAACCAAATGCAGGCAACAAGATCTGAAAAGAGACATTCTGGAATATCAGGATTTGGCTGAACACGTCAAGACAGGATTTAATACAACATTTTGGAATGAAGGGAATAATTGCTACGATAACAACACCGTAACGGCTAACCTTCTCCCGCTAGCTTTCAATATGGTTCCGGACGCAAAGAAAGATATGGTAGCCCGGCAGATTATTCAAAAGACAGTCAATTATTACGGTGCCACCATTCAATGCGGTGTTATCGGGGTACAATGGCTCCTGCGCGAACTGGTAAAAATGGGACGAACGGATGTGGCTTATGTTTTATCGACCCACACTAAATATCCGGGATGGGGATACATGGTTGCCAACGGAGCAACCACCATCTGGGAATTGTGGAACGGAAATACGGCTGATCCGGCAATGAATAGTGGAAACCATGTCATGCTCCTTGGTGATTTACTCCCATTCTGCTATCAACATCTGGCTGGCATACAGGCTGCTACACCAGGATTCAAAGAAATAAATATGAAACCGGCTTTTATTCTACAAGAGATCGGATTCATTCGTGCATCTTATATGACTCCCTACGGCAAAGTAAAGAGCAACTGGTCGCAAACAGCAAATGAGTTTAAATGGGATATTGAAGTTCCGGTAAATACAAAAGCAACAATCTGGCTACCCAACGAGAAAGCAAGTGCGACTACAGAAAGCGGAAAGAAGTTACAAGAAGTACAAGGACTGCAAGTTCTCCGAAAAGGAAAAGGCTATCTAGTCTGCAAAATCGGTTCGGGAAATTATCAATTTGTCACACAAAAAGACATCACGTATGGAACAGAAAAACAGGGATTGCTGGCAAATGAATTTATTTGTGCGCATCCCGATTTCCCGGAAAGCCATGCCTCAACAGTTGCCGAAACCAGCCACGGAATAGTAGCCGCATGGTTTGGAGGTACTAAGGAGAGGAATCCCGATTGTTGTATTTGGGTAAGTCATAAAACTGAAAGTGGTTGGACTACACCTCAAAAAGTGGCAGATGGTGTAATAGACGGAACAAAATATGCCTGCTGGAATCCTGTGCTTACCGAAACGCCGGACGGTGAACTGCAACTCTACTATAAAGTAGGTGTAGATGTAGCCGGATGGAGCGGATATGTCATTTGTTCGGAAGATGGAGGAAAAACGTGGACGACTCCAAAAGCTCTCCCAAAAGGGATTCTAGGTCCTATTAAAAACAAGCCGGTATGGATAGGTAAACGGATGGTTTGTCCCAGTAGTACGGAAGGAAAAGACGGCTGGAGAATACATTTCGAAATTAGCGATGATGAGGGCAGAACATGGAGAAAAACAGCGCCTGTAGCAGCTTCTGACATCATAGAGACCGAAAAAATAAAATTCAGTGATCAACAGCATAAGACAATACAAGTCATACAGCCTACCATATTGGTACATAGAGACGGACGCTTACAAGCCTTATGCCGTACCAAAAACAATGGTTCAGTAGCCACCACATGGAGCAATGACAATGGTGAAACATGGAGTAAACTAACCTTTATAGATTTACCCAATAACAATTCCGGTATTGACGGAGTGACCTTGCAAGACGGACGTTTTCTGCTGGTTTATAATCACTACCGGTACATCAAAGGAAAAAGTAAGGAACGGACTCCTTTAAATGTGGCCGTTAGCAACGACGGAATCCATTGGAAGGCAGCTTTGATCTTAGAGGATTCCCCCATAAACCAATACTCCTACCCTTCGGCTATTCTGGGAAAAAATGGCAAAGTGCACATTGTATATACATGGAGAAGACAACGCATTAAGTATGTTTATATAGACCCTGCAAAACTCAAAGTAGAATCGTTTGAAAAGGCAGGATGGAAAGAATAAATACAAAGCCAATAGTATTTAAATCAAAAAACAAAAAGATAATATCGGAGGTTTACGCTAATTTTGTGACAAACATTAGTAACATTAAAGCCATGAAGAAAAATATTTTTATAGCATTGCTATTTTTTTGTAACTTACCAGTGATTGCCGAAGCACAAAATGCCGAAAAGAAAATTGCTGTAGAAGTGAATAATACCTGGAATGAAGCAAAGACCGACGAGCCTGTTGTAATAAAGCTAAATAAAATCAACCTGCAATTTCGGGTCCTCTCTGCTGTGGTGATGTGTGGAGATCAAGAAATACCTTCCCAACTGGATGATTTGAACGGAGATCACCGTGCAGACGAATTGGCTTTTCTAACTAACATTCCGGCTAAGGATAAACAAACCTTCACCATTACACTCTCATCAACGAAAAGTGATAAAACTTATCCTTCACGCGTTTATGCAGAAATGCTGGTTAGTGATAAGAAGGGAAAACATGTCCCTGTTATTTCCGTAACAATTCCTGGAACCAGCAATATATATAGCCAAATGCATCACCACGGTCCGGCTTTTGAATCAGAGCTAGTCGCCTACCGCATCTATTTCGACAAAAGGCAAACAGTAGATGCTTACGGTAAATACAACAAAGGATTTGAAATCAAAGAATCACAATTCTATCCCAATAAAGAACAGTTGGCCCGCGGATTTGGAAATGATGTGCTTTGGGTAGGTACAAGTTGCGGTGTGGGAGCATTAAAAGGCTGGAATGGAAAAGAAGCAACACACATTGAACCGGTGGCAACACAAACCGAGCGCATTGTCTCATACGGTCCGGTGCGTACAATTGTAGATATCGAAGTATACGACTGGCAATATCAAGGTGCCGAATTGAATATGACCAATCGCTACATTCTTTATGGAGGTCATCGTGATGTACAGGTAGAAACAATCTTTGAAAAACCTCTCAAAGATGAAACATTCTGTACCGGTGTGGTAGACATCAAAGGCTCTACTTCTTATTCCGACCACAAAGGATTAGTAGCTTGCTGGGGAACAGACTGGCCGGAAAAAGGCGATACCATAAACCATCCGAAGGAAACCATCGGTTTAGCCACTTATATTCCCCAAAACTATGTGAAAGCAGAAGCAAAAGATCAGGCAAATTACTTATATACCATTGGCGCAAAGGGTAGCACTCACTTCAATCATTATGTCACTTTTACATCCTTGAAAGAAACCTTCGGATACAAAACACCTGAAGCATGGTTTGCCTATATACGCAAGTGGAAAGAAGAACTTGAACATCCTGTAACTGTAAAACTAAAGTAATGAATTACACAGACCAATCTATATAATGAAGAACAGAAGCATTTTATTCAGTTTACTTGTAGGATTAAGCTTACCCTTGGTGGCACAACAGAAAAATGACGTGTCCCAGGTATGGGTTGCGGATCAAGGAAACGGGACCTATCGCAACCCCATCCTTTATGCAGACTATTCCGATCCGGATGCTTGTCGTGTAGGAAATGATTTCTATATGACTTCTTCCAGTTTTAATTGTCTGCCAGGCTTACAGATACTCCATTCCAAGGATTTGGTAAACTGGAGCATTATTAGTGCGGCTATTCCCTACGGATTATCTCCCGAAATAGTTCCGGAACGTCCTGAACATGGGAATCATGTCTGGGCTCCAAGTATCAGATATCATAATGGAGAATTTTACATTTTCTGGGGAGATCCTGATCAGGGAGTATTTATGGTCAAATCCCAAAAGCCGGAAGGACCTTGGAGTGAACCTGTATTAGTAAAGAAAGCAATAGGAGTCATAGATACCTGCCCTTTATGGGACGATGATGGGAAAGTCTATTTGGTACACGCTTATGCAGGTAGCCGTGCCGGATTGAAAAGTGTTATTGCAATATGCGAGCTGAGTGCTGATGCAAGCAAAACTATCACACAATCACGAATCATTTTCGACGGACACAAAGGAAATGAGACCTGTGAAGGCCCTAAATTTTACAAACGTAACGGTTACTATTATATTTTTCATCCGGCAGGTGGAGTTGTAGCCGGCTGGCAAGTTGTTCAACGATCTAAAAATGTTTATGGGCCATACGAATGGAAAATAGTTTTGGCACAAGGGAAGAGTTCAATCAATGGCCCCCACCAAGGAGCATGGGTTGATACGCCAACTGGTGAAGACTGGTTTCTGCATTTCAGAGACATAGGTGCATACGGACGTGTAGTTTATTTAGAACCGATGAAATGGATCAACGACTGGCCTGTTATTGGTGTTGATAAAGACGGAGACGGATGTGGAGAACCCGTCGCAAGTTATAAAAAGCCCAATGTGGGTAAAACGTATCCCATCTGCACCCCACAGGAAAGTGATGAATTTGAAGGATACACCCTGTCCCCGCAATGGCAATGGCAAGCTAACATCAATGAAAAATGGGCATATTATGCAGGAGACAAAAGCATCGTACGGCTCTACTCTTATCCGGTTGTAAAAGATTATAAGAACTTATGGGACGTAGCTAATTTGTTACTGCAAAAAACTCCATCGGATAATTTCACTGCAACAATGAAACTAACTTTTGAACCAAGTCCAAAATATAGAGGTGAACGTACCGGCTTGGTTGTTATGGGAATGGACTATGCCGGATTAATATTGGAAAATACGGAAAATGGCTTAGTTTTATCACAAGTTTCCTGTTTGAAAGCCAATAAAGGCGAATCTGAACAGGTTAATGAAACAGCAAGCTTACAAAACAATACAGTTTACCTAAAAGTAAAATTTACCAGTGACGGTAGCAAAATTAAAGGTAGCGAAGCCAATAGTGACCTTGTGGTAATCTGTAATTTCAGTTACAGCGTTGACGGTAAGAAATTCCATTCACTTGGTAAACCGTTTCAGGCCAAAGAAGGACAATGGATCGGGGCCAAAGTCGGCATGTTCTGCACACGTCCATGTATGGTCATCAATGATGGCGGATGGGCAGATGTGGACTGGTTCCGCATCACCAAAAAATAAAAAAGAGCAAAAAAACGACAAAAAGCACCCGCTGCAAAACAAATACTTGCAGCGGGTGCTTTGTTTTTTTACTTTTGCAGCAACGAAAGACAAAAAAAGGATGAAAAAACTGATTATATTTGACCTGGATGGAACTTTACTTAATACAATAGCAGATTTGGCACAAAGTACCAACCATGCACTACGTATTTTAGGATACCCAACCCATGAAGAACCGGCTTATAAATTTATGGTAGGCAATGGCATCAACAAACTCTTTGAACGTGCCCTGCCCGAACAAGAGCGGAATGAAACAAACATACTGCGCGTACGCAAGGAGTTCATTCCCTACTACGATCTACACAACGCAGATAAAAGTATGCCCTACCCCGGTATTCCCCAATTATTAAATAACCTCCAGAATAAAGGTTTCCAGATAGCCGTAGCCTCTAACAAATACCAATCAGCCACCACAAAACTCATTAAGCATTATTTCCCTGAAATAAAATTTAGTACTGTGCTCGGCCAACGTGAAGGAGTACCAACCAAACCCGATCCTTCCGTCATATACGAAATATTAAGCAGTACGGGAAGAAGCAAAGAGGACGTTCTGTACATAGGTGATTCGGCTGTAGATATGCAAACAGCTTGTAATGCAGAAGTCACCACATGCGGAGTAACATGGGGATTTCGCCCAAGGCATGAACTGGAAGAATTTCATCCTACTTACCTCGTTGACCGGGCCGAAGAAATATTATCAATAATCCTACAAAAATAGTCCGTTGCAAAATTGTAATTATATTAACACTAACTAATTAAGTATATTTTTATATATAAATCTTAAGCGGAAAAAATATAATGAATGTTATGTTCCCATACATAGAAAAAGCATCTCTCTATCAATCAACAAATTAAAAAACAACTAAATTTTAAACCGGCTATTTTTTTACAGTCAACATTCAACAGTCACTAAGCGCCCCGCTACGCACAAATCAACAGATAAAATTAACACTAACAATAACGTTATTTTACTTTCTCATAAAATGATACAGATGGTATGCAAACCAAACTACAACTATAATGAAACGAATAGCCTTTAATATTCAATATTGTCAAACTATTTCCCAAAGAGATGCATTACCTCTCATTTTTTTAACCCACCTATTTTTTATAGCTACAACAGTCATCCAAACATATCCGCCAAATGCGACTTATATCATATTATTTTACAACTATTAATACATATAACTAAATACCAGCAATATACTGAATAAATATATTTATTAATAAGCGCGGAGGGGCGCTTAATGACTGTTGAATGCTGAACGTTCAAAAAAAACCTTAAAAATGGCATTTTCCGCATTTTCACGCAATTTCACGCTTTAATAAAAAAGGAGAATATCATAAATAGCGTCCATTATAGACAATAAATATTACCATACAATATATCTTGTACAGGAAACTTATACTACCTCCTTCAAAAACACAGCATTGGACAAACTCATCATAGCAAGAAAGAGCAAGAATTATATCATTGCCAGAATCTACAAAATTAGAGTAAGAGCTTATAATTTTATTGTAAGAGCATATAAACTTTAGGTAAAGGCTTATCGTTTTATTGCAAGGACTTATTTTATTAGTTATCAGACAATAATAATAAGCGATAGGTTATCGCAACACTGGTAACAACAATAGAAATCAAAATTTACTAGCCTAAAAACAAATATTACACATCAATACTTTTACATAACAATACATTTGCAATAGAAAGTTAACAGTGTGTCCGAACACACAATAAAGATTATTATAAAATCAATATTATGCAAAAGAAGTCTAACAGTATGAAAAACATGTGCATCATGTTGCTATTTACATTATTCACAGCAACATCAAATGTATTTGCACAAGATGTCACCGTAAAGGGAATAGTGAAAGATAAGGCAGGGGAACCGATAATCGGAGCTTCTGTAGTCCAAAAAGGAAAAGCCGGAAATGGCACTATTACCGATATAAACGGAAATTTTACCTTTAAGATTTCAAAAGATGCTACCTTATTATTCTCTTATGTAGGCATGAAATCCCAAGAAATACCTCTAAAAGGTAGAAAAATACTTAACGTAATCTTAGAAGACGATGCTCAAGCTCTGGAAGAAGTAGTGGTCATTGGATATGGTTCGGTAAAAAGGAAAGATATTACAGGATCCGTAGCGACTGTTAATTCAGATGTTTTAACTGCTGTACCAGTAGCCTCAGCCACAGAAGCTTTAACCGGAAAGTTGGCAGGTGTACAAGTAACAACAACAGAAGGCTCTCCAGATGCAGAATTAAAAATCCGTGTCAGAGGAGGTGGATCAATCACAGGAGATAATACCCCATTATTCATCGTTGACGGTTTTCCTGTAGAATCCATAGCCGATATACCGGCATCTGATATAGAAGATATGACTGTACTAAAAGATGCTTCTTCTACAGCAATTTATGGATCTCGTGGAGCCAACGGAGTAATCCTTGTTACGACAAAATCAGGTAAAGCCGGTAAGATAAATGTCAGCTATAATTCTTATTATAGTTGGAAGAAGATAGCCAAAACATTAGATGTACTTTCCCCAAAAGATTATGCCAAGTGGCAGTATGAATTGGCTCTTCTGAAAGATGAAGATGATTTAAGTTCCTACGAAGACTATTTTGGAAAATACCAAGATTTAGATATGTATGATAACATACCTTACAATGATTGGCAAAATCTGACATTCGGCCGTACAGGACATACTTTTAATCACAACTTGAGTATCAACGGCGGTAGCGAGAAAATAAAATATGCCTTTAACTACGCCCATATGAATGATAAAGCCATAATGGAAGGTTCTTCTTTCAAACGTGATAATTTCAGTTTGAAATTAAACACCCAACCTCTCAAGAATGTAACCCTTGACTTTCAGGCACGTTACTCTCAAGCAGACATTGCAGGTGGTGGTGCGAATGATGCAACCAGCACATACGACTCAGACAAACGATTAAAATACGCTGTAATCTATACCCCGATGCCGTTAAGTAACCTGAATTCTGACTCAGGTAGTGCGGATGATGATCTCGGAAACTTATATAATCCACTGACTTCCATATCAGACAATGATCGTATGCAAGAACGCAAGACATTGAATATATCCGGAAGTTTCGGTTGGGAAATATTCAAAAACTTTAAAATAAAAACAGAACTTGGCTACGACGACTATCGTAATAATGACAAGCGCTTTTGGGGAACTACAACCTATTACATTAAGAATGTACCTTCCTCCGAGAACCAAGGACATCCTGCTATCCGCATAACAAACACATTCCGTCATATCTTCCGCAATACAAACACAATCAGCTATGATTTCTCTAAATTGTTTATGAATGATAAACATCACTTAAATGCCATGCTTGGACAAGAGTGGATTATCACGAAGTCAAACAAATTAACAAATGAAGTCCACGGCTTTCCTGATTGGATTACCTCTAAGCAAGCCTGGAAATTGACTAATCTTAAAGGAACGACTCCTTATAATATTGAGAACTATCTAAATCCTGACGACAAACTATTATCCTACTTCGGACGTGTAAACTATGATTTTGAAAGCAAATATTTAGTTAGCGCCACATTCCGTGCCGATGGTTCTTCCAAATTTTCCCAAGATAATCGTTGGGGATATTTTCCTTCTGCAGCAGTCGCATGGCGTATATCTTCCGAATCTTTTATGGCATCTACCAAAAGCTGGCTGGATGATTTAAAGCTACGCTTTAGCTATGGTAGCGCCGGCAACAATAATATACCCTCAGGCCAAATGACACAGAGCTACCAAAGTAATACAACTTCTTGGATTAACGGTTTTTCTAGCTACTGGGCACCGAGTAAAGTCATGGCTAACTCTGAATTAAAATGGGAAACGACAATTACTCGTAACTTGGGTTTAGATTTCACTACATTAGGAGGCAAGCTAAATGGAACTATTGAAGCCTACTTAAATACGACCAAAGATTTATTAATAGAATTTCCCGTAGGCGGCACAGGGTATGATACCCAGTATCGCAACATGGGTAAAACTCAAAATAAAGGAATAGAGGCAAGCGTTAACTGGACAATAATCAATAAGAAAAAATTTGGTTTAAGCCTTAGTGCTAATATCGGTTTCAACAAAAATAAAATCAAAGATCTCGGAATTATGGAGGACTTTGGCAAAGATTCTTATTGGGCATCATCCGAAATTGGATACGACTTTTGGATATCTAAAGGCGGATCCGTAGGCAAGATGTACGGCTATCGTTCCGACGGTCGCTATGAAGTAGATGATTTCGAAGGATACAACGCAACTACAAAAAAATGGGTATTGAAAGAAGGAGTTACAGATTGTTCCGCAGTAGTAGGTACCCTTCGCCCCGGTATGATGAAATTGAAGGATCTTGATGGAAGCCATACGGTAACCAATGACTATAAAGATCGTGAAATTATTGGTGATGCTAATCCATTGCATACAGGAGGTTTCAGCATTAATACCCGCGCTTACGGCTTTGATCTAAGTGCAAACTTCGACTGGAGCTATGGCAATGATGTTTATAATGCCAACAAAATAGAATTTACCTCTACCGGAAAATATCAATATCGCAATATGATCTCAGAAATGGCGGATGGTAAACGTTGGACCAACTTAAATTCCGATGGTACACTTTGCAATGACCCTGTACAATTAGCCGCCTTAAATGCTAATACAACAATGTGGTCACCTTATACACAAAGGATGATATTCTCTGACTGGGCTGTGGAAGATGCCTCATTCCTGCGTCTCAACACATTAACATTGGGATATACCTTACCTAAAGATTTAACTAGTAAGGGACATATTCAAAGCCTGCGCTTTTACGTCACAGCCTACAACGTATTTTGCTTAACAAGTTATTCAGGCTATGATCCGGAAGTATCTACCATGCGTCAAACGACCTTAACACCTGGAGTTGATTATTCAGCATATCCCAAGAGTCGTCAGTTTGTTGTTGGTGTAAACTTGAATTTCTAAATAAAAAAACAAAGAATATGAAAAATATGAAGAACATATTATATATCTCCCTCTTGTCATTGTCTCTTACAGGCATAATAACCTCCTGCGACCTAGAGGCACCTACGCAGTCTTCCATGGACTCATCACTCATTTTTTCCAACTATTCCATGGCAGAAGCTGCTGTTATGGGTATCCATCAATCATTCGGTGAAACGAACTCTTATCGCGGACGTTTCTTACCATACTATGGAATAAACTCAGATATAGAATGGATCAATGGGATGGATCCCACCAAAATAAACGATGGTGGAAAATTTGATTTATGTACCTATACAGCTACTGCTGCAAATTCTCAGATGAATACAGATAATAACGCCTATGCTAAATTTTATGAAGGCATAGAACGAGCAAATAAAGCTATTGAAGGACTACGCACCTATGGGAATATAAGCGCAAATTCAGATATGGCTCAATTATTAGGAGAGGCCCTGACTTTGCGTGCTGTTCTATACTTAGATTTAATAAAAGGATGGGGAGACGTTCCTGCCCGCTTTGCTCCTATTACTTCAGAAACAATGTATTTGGGACGTTCAGACAGAGATGTTATTTACAAACAACTTTTAGCCGATTTACTTGAAGCCGAAGATTACGTAGGATGGCCTAATGAAACAACAATAACAAAAAGTACGGAGCGTGTAAATAAAGCCTTTGTTAAAGGCCTCCGCGCACGCGTTGCTCTTTATGCCGGAGGTTATAGTCAACGAGCTGACGGCATTCGTCTAAGCAATGACCCGGAACTAGGTCAAACGGCAATGTATACCATCGCAAAAAATGAGTGTGTGGATGTCATTAGTCAAAACTGCAATCAACTAGGCGAGTTTAAAAGTAACTTCTTAAGACTTTGCAAAGATGATGTTACAGCTGGATATGAATCTTTATGGGAAATACCTTTTTCCGATGGGCGTGGCCGTGTACTTTATACATTTGGCGTAAAACATAACGCAAAAGACCAATACACACAACAAGCCCAAGGTGGTGTTAACGGCCCACTACCCTACCTGTTTTATGACTACGACGTAGATGACATCCGCCGTGATGTCACTTGTGTGCCTTATGAATGGTCTAAAGACTTGGTTGATGGAAATGCTAAACAGCAACTACGAAGTTTAAAAAACTGGTGCTTTGGAAAACTGCGCTACGAATGGATGGACCGTATTGTTACTTCTACTAATGATGATGGCGTTAACTGGCAATACATGCGATTGGCTGATGTCTATCTGATGGCAGCTGAGGCAATCAATGAACTCGATGGACCATCTGCTGCAGCTCCATATATGAAACCAATATTAGACCGCGCATTACCGGCATCAAAAGTTACAGCCTACATGAACGGGGCCACAATCAGCAAGGAAGCTTTCTTTAATGCTATTGTAGAACAGCGCGCATTCGAATTTGCAGGTGAATCGTTAAGGAAAGCCGATCTTATTCGCTGGAATTTATTAAAAACGAAATTAGATGAAGCTAAAGTAAAGATGAAACAGCTAGCAAGACATGAAGGTACTTATTCAGACCTGCCTGAAAAGCTTTATTACCAAACAGCAAAAGATGGTGAATCTCTTACTATTTACGGATTAAATCACGGAGATACAGATAGTCAGGGAGCCGCATTAGGTTATGAAAGTAATGAAACATGGATTTCAACAGACAAGTTAGCAGATGATCTCATAGACATATTATACGTAAAAGACCCGGATAAAAATCAATTTTGGCCAATTTGGCAGACATTCATTGACAGTAGTAACGGAACATTGACAAACGAGTAAATATTATAAAACATCTAATAATAACGTTATGAGCAATTTAAAGAAATATATATATACTATAGGTTTTTTCGCCAGCATCTTTATCACAGCTTGTAGTGATCAAGATGCAGAATTAACCAGCATAAATTATGACCGACTTTTCTCTCCAATCAATTTGGGCGCTACAGTTTCGAATAAGGTTAATGTCAAATTGAAATGGACAGCAGTTTCAGGAGCTGACAGTTACATTATTGAACTTTACGAAAATGATAGTTTGTCATTTAGCGGAAATCCCGTCGAAACACTAAATGACATCACCTATGACCAAATACCATATACTATTTCAGGGCTAGAGAGTGAAACTCAATACTCTGCACGAGTAAAAGCGGTAGGGGACAGCATTCCGGAATCAAAATGGAGTGGAGTATATTTTAAAACGGACGCAGAACAAATTCTTTCGGATGTAGTAGAAAAAGATCTATCTGCCACATCGGTAACTCTTCACTGGCCAGCAGATCAGTCAGCAACAGAAATCATCGTAAACCCAGGTGATATTCACCATACGGTGACCTCCGACGAGATAACCAACGGAGCGGCAACCATTGAAGGCTTAACCCCTGAAACAAAATATACAGCCAAATTGATGAAAGGAACAAAGACACGTGGTTCGGCAGAATTTACTACTTTAATTGATTTAGGTGGTGCAATTGCTGTCAATCCAGAAGATGACTTAGCCCAAATCTTAGCCAATGCAAAAGATGGCGACGCATTCGCCTTTTATCCGGGAACTTATTCTATACCAAGTGCAGAAGGTGGCATTGACAAAATAACAATAGCTGCTAATATTGAATTCAAGGCTGTACGTCCAAGCGATCGGCCTATTCTGAATGGCTGCATTCTCTTGAATGCAGGTGCATCCCTCACGATGAAGCAAATTATTATGGATGGGGTAAACACTGATGGCAGTCAGGCCATTGAATTTAAAGCAGCTACTACCTATAAGGGATTAGTTATGGATGATTGTGAAATTCGCAATTACGTGAAAGGATTATATTATGTAAATGTAGCTGCAACAATTGATAAAATAGCCATTGAAAATTGTTTAATTCACAACATAGAATGCAGTGGAGGTGATTTCATGGATTGCCGTGCAGGGGCTATTAAAGAAATAACGCTTTCCAATACTACAGTTTATAAGAGTTGCGCAGAACGTGATATGATTCGTTACGATGACAAATCTAGTAATTTTCCGGATGTTTCCCCTATAATAAATGTCGTGAATAACACGTTAGTTAATGTAAGTAACACAACGGGTAAACGCCTTCTATATGTTCGGTTTAAAAATAATACGATCAACTTCACGAATAACTTGATAACCGATACTGCAGCCGAATTTTCCAATCAGAAGAACACTTCTGCACCTACATTTAAGAACAACAATTATTTTAATTCTCCAGCATTATTTACAGATGGAAGTACTACTTCATTAATATTCGACGATTCCGCAACAACATTTGATCCGGGCTTCAAAGATGCAGATAATGGAGATTTTACAATCTCTAATGAGGACCTCATCACTAAGGGAATCGGAGCTTCACGGTGGAGATAAATAAGGAGTAATGTATCTAAACTGATTTCAACGTTTTAGATACAAATATAATCAAGCAGGCATTAGCTATATTTATTATACTAATGCTTGCTTTACATATACACATATATTACTTTATTAGCCAAAACATATATTATAACGTTGGATAATAGAAGATACATTCCATCTTTTCTACTCACTTTCACTTTGGATGAACCAACTGCATCCACTCCTCTCTATTGTTTGAAGAATTAAGTATAGAATAAGCTAAATATGATTGAAAAAAAATAGCCACCTACTCCCTACCCAGAAAGCTTCTGAAGGGGGGTAGGCAAAGGTAGGGACAGAGGCTGGCAAAGGTAGGAACTGTGCCTACCTCAGTTCCTACCTTTGCCTGGCTCTGTTTAAAGGCACTCTTCTTTTCTCTAAAAAGAATTACAAACAAAGAAACAAACGCCCCATATTTTCAAAGATTCGAGTTTGCCTTATGCAAACAGTCAATGTTGCTTGTATTTATATCGAACTCACGTTATTATACTTATCAAAAGAACATTGAATAGTGGCTACTATATTACTTTTTTAAAATGCTATCACGATATTCTGTTGGAGTCATGCCCATTTTTTGCTTAAAGCATTTGCTAAAATATCTTGGATCATTAATACCAACCATATAGGAGATCTGCGCCATAGAAAATTCTCCCTTTTTAATTAGTTCTATAGCACGTTTCATACGCATTTCTTTTATAAATTCAATAGGAGACAATCCTGTTAATGACTTTAATTTTTTAAAAAAGACAGAACGACTAACTGCTAATTCCTGCACCAAATCATCCACAACTAAATCTCCATTATCAATATTTTTCTCCATCAGCTCCACTAATTTATCCATAAACTTACAATCATTAGGAGACATCTCAGGACCGTGATCACTTATAAAATCCTCATCTTCCTGAAGCGATGAGCTATCACCCATCGTTAAATTATGACGATATAAGTCCCGCAATTTTTGACGCTGGGTTAACAAGTTCTTTACACGTACCCTTAAATAAGTAGCACTAAAAGGCTTTGTTATATAATCATCTGCACCATACTCCAACCCTTCAATCCGACTTTCAGCAGCAGTCTTAGCTGTAAGCAGTACTATAGGTATATGGCTTGTAGTCATATCCGCACGCAATTCACGAGTCATTGAAATGCCATCTTTTTCAGGCATCATCACATCACTAATAATAATATCAGGCAGAAATTTTAAGGCTTTACTCCACCCCTCCATACCATTTGCAGCCTCCACTATTCGAAACTCAGTAGAAAAGATAGTACGCAAAAACAGACGTAGTTCATGGTTATCTTCAACAAGCAACATTATATTCTTAGTAACCGGCTGCATTTTAAATTCATTAGAAGAAGAGAGATCTTCCTTCTCTTCTTCTGAATTAACAACCTCCTCACTAACAAATTCCATACCTGCCGTTATATCATCTTGCAAAACTTCTACCGTATCATCGTAATGGTCTTTTCCCTTCAAGAAATCTACTTTAAAACAACTGCCCTCCCCGGCTTTACTATCCACAGAAATCGTAGCCTTATGCATTTCCACCAATTCCTTAACCAAAGATAAGCCAATACCTGTACTAGATTGATTAAAGAGTGTGTGGTCCATCAGATTTTCAAATCGTACAAATAATGTTTTTTTTCTATTTTCAGGAATACCAATTCCCTGATCCTGTACTCCAATCGAAACAGTATCCTTATCTTCCCGGATAAAAATGATAATCATCTTTCCATTTGGAGTATATTTAAAGGCGTTAGATATCAAGTTAAACATTATTTTTTCCAACTTATCCACATCAACCCAAAGGAATAGTTCGTCCTTTTCCGTTTCAAACAAAAAATCAACGTGATGCTCTTCAGCTATAGAATCAAAGTTCTTCATCAATTGACGAATAAAAGACACTACATTGACACGCTGTACCTGCATCCTCATTTTTTTATTTTGTATCTTTCTAAAATCAAGAATTTGGTTGATAAGACGAAGCATTCGACTGGTATTTTTCTCCACAATCTGCAATTGTTCACGGGTCTCTTTAGAAAGAGAAGAATGCTCCAATACGTATTCTACAGGACCAGAAATCAAAGTGAGAGGTGTACGAAGTTCATGAGAAATATCTGTAAAGAACCGCAATTTCATATCAGTCATTCGCTGCTCCATTGATACTTCATGCTTTAATCTATATATTGTGAATAGAATATATACAGCTATGACAATTATTGCTATAACAAAAAACACATACAAAAAATAGGCTAAAGGAGTTTCCCAAAATGAAGGAAGGACTTCAATATCTAAAGTTCGGGTATTATTTGTCCATACTCCGTCACCGTTAGTTGAACGTACTTTAAAAACATAGTGTCCTTTTGGTAAATTTGTATAAGTAGCAATGCGTTGCTTACCTACATAATTCCAGTTTTGTTCAAATCCATCCAAAATATAAGCATATTGTATTTCAGGAGGAGCAGAAAAATCAAGTGCTGCAAATTGTATCGTAACTACGTTTTCCTTATGAGAAAGCTTTAAGCTATATGTATCATCTAAAGCATATTTCAACAAGCTACCTTCGCCTGGAGTTACCGCCTCATTTGCAATCAGTAACTTAGAAAAGACAATAGAAGGTACATAATTACTTTTCTTAATGGAATCCGGATTAAAAATAAATATTCCCTTATTTGATCCGAAAAGAATATCTCCAAATGAGGTAAACTCTGATGCAGCTTCACTAAAACGTACTTGAAATGAAATACCCTTATCATCATAATTCTCAAATTTTTCTTCCGAAGGAATAAACTGACTAACTCCATTTTCCGTACTCATCCAAAGATATCCTTTGTGGTCCTCCCGTATAGATAGAATGACATCTGAAGACAACCCTTCAGCCACTGTATAAGACTTAAATTTAGCATTACCATTCTTGTCTAAAGAGAGCAATTTATCAAGCCCTCCCCCAAACGTAGCAATATAAAGTTCACCTTTCTTTGTCACCGTAATCCAATGCACATCATTATTACTCAGGCTATTTGCATTATCAGGAATGCGAATGTAATGATGGAATTTAATATCTTCAGGATTTTTAAAATTCTCATCAATCATTAAAGCTCCCACCGTTGTTCCAATCCAAATATGTCCCTTATGATCACTGGTAATAAAACGAGCCTTATAACAACAATCTATAGGGTAATCCTTCAAATTATTACGATAGTTGATAAAAACATCCCGTCCTCCCTGACTATGAGCTAAATAATTAACCCCACCGGAAAAAGTAGCAATCCATATCCGGTCATGACTATCTTCGTAAATACAATAGACATCATCGCTACTTAAGCTGTAAATATCATCTTCATGATATTGGTAACGTGTCAACTTATAATGATAAGGTTCTTTAAGCCTTACCGCTTTAACAAGACCATCTCCCTTTGTTGCAATCCAAAGATTTTTGTTATGATCCTGCATCACAAAATAAACATTACCACGTAAAGGAGATCCGGAATGGGACACAATACCATTTTCAGTCAAGTATCCTCTGTCTTTCCTCTGTTTATCAAAAACTCTCAATTTTCCATCTTTCACCCCTACCCACAAATTTTGATCCGAATCTTCATATAGAGCACGTACCTCATTACTCAATGACTCATAATTGTGAGGAACTAAAGTTTCCATACGAAATAGTGAGGGACGGAAAGTGATTTTCTCCAGCCCTTTTGAATGCGTACATAACCATAAATTACCCTGTCTGTCGGAAAAAGCAGAATGAATCTTATTGGAGAAGCGCCAATCATCCCCTTGTAAGCTATCATAAAAGGGACGTAAACAATTACTTTTCCGGTCAAAGTAAGAAAAGCCTCCCCCGTAAGGATGAACCCAAAGCCTGTCATTAATATCTTCATGAATATGGAAAGCCGGACGCGAACGATCCGTACTAGTTGGTTCAACAGGTATCTGTTCAAGTTTTAAAACACGTGTATGCGGGTTAAAATGAACAACAGTACCTGATACATGTTGCTCAAACCAAATCTCATCATACTTATCTACATATACCGAATGAATAGCGGCATCAGGAAAACGGGAAGCCGGAAAGTGATCAATCTTTTTCGTCTTTAGATTGTAAATAAAAAAGCCATCTGTTGCAGTAGTTACAATTAACTCTTTCTCGCTAATCTTATTAATGGATATAATAGATGACACTGTAGGCATCTGTAACAAGAGAAACTGCCCACTATATTTCTGATAACGCCAAATATGCCCATTATTAGACCCAAAGTATATGTTATTCCCATTTTCTAAATAATTATAAAAGGCCTGTTGCTTACCTTTTTTCTTCCCGTTTGTTTCTACAAAATAAGCAACAGGATGGCTCATACCACAAGCTATCATTCCTAAACCATTATCAGAAAGTATCCATTCATTACCCGCAAAATCCTGACAGATACGTCTTACGCCTAATAATGGAAACTGAGCGGTTCTTGAAGGAAAATAAGAAACAGACAATTTATAAGTATGAGGATCAGTCAGAACCCTGATAATTCCTTCCGTTTTTTCACCCAAGACCCATACCGTCCCATCAGGAAGCATTTCTATTTTAGTAACGTGGACTTCATCATCTCCTTCTGTACCTTCAGCAGGCACACGTTCAAAGCTCTCGGTACGCGGATCAAAACGATAGGCATGAGCATCATAAGTTTGCAACCATAAATACCCGTATTTATCTTCACCTATATAATCAACTCTATTATGGCTGAGTGCAATATTGTTATCAAACTGAGCCTTATAAGTTCTGAAAGTATAGCCATTGAATTTGTTAAGTCCATCCCACGTAGAAAACCACATATTTCCTTTATGATCCTGCAATATGCTCATCACTGTATTTTGAGAAAGTCCATCTTCTGAAGAATAATGAGTAAAGATACAATTAGGTTGAGCATCTATTTGCAGAGAAAAAACGATTCCAACCAGTAAGTATAAAGTTTTGTTCATCATAATAACTCGATTCTATGGGGTAAAGATATATATTTCAGACAAAATTTACGTATATTTGTTACAAATTTAACTACTACCAGCTATGAGACATATTACAGTCCTTTTTTTAGCAATATTATGCAGCTGCTTTACCGCACATGCACAAACCAACACCATAGCTTACGGCATAACGAATAACATGCCAACTTTCTACAAACAGTTGAAGCAACAACTCACCTTTCCTATGGCATGGGGGAATGCTCCAGAGAAAAAATTTGGTAAATGGCGCACCAAAGCTAGAGAAGTATTAATGGAATGCATGCAAAATATTCCCCCTGCACCTCAAAATTATAAAATGAAAGTCATTGCAGTGGAAAAGCGCAATGGGTATGAAGCTCGAAAAATATTATTTAATGTATCAGAATGGTATCAAGTGCCAGCCTATCTATTAGTACCAGAGGGAAAAGGACCATTTCCTGCCATTGTAATGCTACATGATCATGGCGCTCATTTTTCCATAGGAAAAGAAAAGATGATCCGTCCTTTCGATGTAAAACCGGAAATCTTGGCTGATGCAAACGATTGGGCTATACGGTGCTACGAAGGGCAATATACAGGAGACTATTTCGCCCAGCACGGCTATGTTGTACTCGCCATTGATGCCTTATTCTGGGGAGAACGGGGACGGAAAGAGGGAATCAGCTATGATGGACAGCAAGCTCTTGCTTCCAATTTTTTACAGATGGGAGGATCATGGGCTGCTTTTATCAGTATGGATGATGTACGAAGCGCCGAATTTTTGTCATCTCTTCCTTTTGTTGATAAAGAGAGAGTCGGTTGTTTAGGCTTTTCAATGGGAGCTTACCGTTCATGGATGCTTTCTGCTTTGACAGACTGCATAAAAGCTTCGGCTTCTATTTGTTGGATGAACACAACAGAAGAATTAATGACTCTAACCAATAATCAAAATAAAGGTGGTTCCGCCTATTCAATGCTAATTCCCAATATTCGTAGATATATGGACTATCCACACACCGCAAGCATAGCCTGTCCTAAACCTGCTTTATTTTTTAATGGGACTAAGGACAAACTATTTCCTGTAAATGGAGTAGAAGATGCATATGCTACCATGCATGCCGTTTGGAAAAGTCAGCACACTGACTACAAATTAGTCACCAAGTTATGGGACGAGAAGCACTTTTTCAATAAACAAATGCAAAAAGAGACTTTGGAATTCTTCGATAAATGGTTAAAATAAAGTTCTAAAATTAGGAACTTCAATCTACAAAAGCTGCATTTATGCAAGTGCTACCTTTTACGACAAAAGATAAACTTTTGGTGTAAAAGGTAGCACACTTTATCTTATTAAACAATCAGTGATTATTTAATAAGATGCTTTTTGATCCAGAGTAAATGACCATATTCCGTATCTTCAGAAGTCCAATGCTCATTGATAGGGGTTATCAAAGCCTCTTTAGGACAAGCTAAAACATTGTATACAGCATAGCTGGTAGTCGGACCACAGTCACTCCATCCTGTGGAATTCCATATTTGTAAAACTCTACTTCCACCGTAGCCTTTTCACCTGCTTTATATAACCAGTCGGCATGATTGGGCACAGTAACCCAAAGCACATCACTTCCATAAGGATAGTTTTCTGCGTGTATCCCCATTATGAAAGATGTCAGCATCAACATGAAAACAAACATCTCTTTTTTTATTCTATTCTTCATTGATATATAATTTAGAAGGTTTTTATTTTCAACGTTTTATATTCAATAAGCGATTCCCGCTCTTTATAGGATTCCAACCGTCATTTCCAGCCAATACGGTATCCATTTCATAACCTTTTAAATTTTTCAACTGATGAGAAAATGAAACACGTGCCTTAGGATTAGCCCCTTCACCGGAACTTTTATACTCTGCATAGAAAACAGTCTTCTCGGTATCTTTCTGGTCCCAGTTATTCCATCCCTCCGGCGCAATATGCTTACCCAACTTACATCGAATGAAAACGGCTTGTGCATAGGGTCTCCATGGACGGGATAGATAAACTTTCTTCACTCCACCATCAGCAGTCAATGTACAATCATAAAAAACATAGCCATACTTTTGCCCCCGATCGGTAGAGGGAGCTGTAACATAGCCGTCGCCCTTACTATGAATATGACAACGATTAAATACAGCTGTAGACCAGCCAAATATAAAATCAACTGTCCCTTCAATATAACAATCCTCATAATATTGACGGCAGTCTTTCCCATAAGTGTAAAGTGCATCTTGAAAGCCGAGAAAACGGCAATTTTTGAAATAAACACGATCCGCACTCACAAAGCAGGCAACCGCTTGCCCCACTGGTCCGGAAGTATTTTCAAAGGTTATGTTTTCAGCATAAAAATCCGGTGCATAAATATAACAGGAAGATGAGCCGGAGGTTCCTTTGTTTTCTCCAAAAAGATTTGGCTTATTTGCATAATCATCATAAGAAAGAATAGCTCCATCTTGTCCTATCAAAGAAATATTGATCTTGCTCTCCGGCACCACAATTTTCTCCTTATACACTCCTTTACGGACTAATATGGTAGTACGTACATTCTTTCGAAAATCAGGTACAGCATTAATAGCTTCCTGAATACTAAAAAAATCACCACTTCCATCTTTAGCTACAACAAAATCGTAATGACGAATATATTGAGCTAACTCAGGAACAGCCTTTGCTATAGCATCGACAGTAAGTCCAGTTATCAAACGCGCACCATGAATATTCAAGTGAGTATTATCCTCACGACCTTTTGGGCAAGCAAGTACTTCATTAGCAGGAACCCACATATAAAGTTTTTTAGATTCAACCGGGCCCATGCCCTCTACTAAATCGTGGGTAATCTTATTCATATCTACAAATGGAACATTTAATTCTTCCGCTACATTGCGTGGAGAATCCAAATAAGCTCCATGAGTATCAATAAGTTTTTCACCTGTTCCGGTGATCGAGTCTTCAGATGATCTTTTCTCCTTCACAGAGACACTATTCCGGAAATCATCTTGTTGTACTGCTTCTTTGACAGTTACAGCAGAAAAAGTGTTTCCTCCAAAATTACGACGAACAATTGAATTAAACAGGACCGGAATACCTCCTTTAGCCCTTGTTTCGTTCACAAAGCGCCTTAAATTCACATCAAATGTACCTCCTGGATCTGTATGACGTTTTACATCCGGCTTTTCGTCATTATGTCCAAACTGTATAAACACATAATCCCCCTTTTTAACTTGGGAAATCACTTGCTCCCAACGCCCCTCATCAATAAAGCTCTTCGAACTTCGGCCATTTACCGCATGATTATCTATCTGAATATTCTCAGAAAAGAAACCAGGTAACATCTGTCCCCACCCCCTTTCCAAATTACCACCGGTAAGCACTTTGTTTGCCATTGTAGAATCACCTATCATAAAAATGGTGATTGTGGACTTTTCATCAGCTTTAAAAGCCGATAATAAGAAAAATAAGCCTGCTAATAATATCAACTTCTGTCTCATAATCTATATAACTATCATCAATCTTGCCAGTTCTCCACATTATACATCATAACGTACTAAAAGAGCTCACAAATAGTAAAAACGTTATTTTAATTATATCTTTGCACAAAAAGGAACAAAATAACACATCCAATGAAAAAAACAAGAAGCCATTCTTTTATCCAAGAAAAAGAAACAGCATGGGAACCTGCCGGCGAAGGTGTCACCCGCCAAATTATGGGATATGATGGGCAAATCATGCTAGTAAAAGTTAAATTTACCAAGGGAGCCATTGGAACTCCACATACCCATTATCACACGCAAACTACTTATGTGGCAAGTGGCGTATTTGAATTCACCGTTAATGGTGAAAAGCAAATTGTAAAGGCCGGAGACGGAATCTACATGGAACCTGATGCAGAACATGGCTGTATCTGTCTGGAAGCAGGCATTTTAATAGACTGCTTTAGTCCCATGAGAGCCGATTTCCTTAAACTTTAACAAAAAGACAGTGTTATAAAGTGCACTTGTTTTTACCGGCAAGGATTCCATTTCTTACACATGCTAAAGATATATTCGGGATCGCTATATTTTGCTGCTTCCTTTTTAGAAAGTAGCTTAGCCCATTTTACACGACCTGTAAAAACTGCACCATCTCCCGTACTCCCATATTCAGCATAGCGGGCTGTTTTTTCATTTTCCGGATTTCTCCAATTCTCCCAACCTGCCGGACAAATATGCTTGCCCATCTCACAATTAATAAAAGCAACAAAGGCATATGGACGCCACGGACGTCCCAAATAGACTTTATCAACACCGGGAGCAGCTGTCAACTTGCAATCTTTAAAGACATATCCTACCTCCACATCTTTAGGAGTAGAAGCGGCCGTAACATAAGAATTACGCTTGCTGTATATAGTGCAATGTTCAAAAAGAACTGTAGAAGGACCAAAAATAAAATCAGTGGTTCCTTCAATATAGCAATCTAAAAAATAGAGACAAGTACCACCAGCTCCGGTATAAATTGTATCTTGATTTCCTAAAAAACGGCAATTAATAAAGACTAGTCTATCACCCTCCGTATGAAGCGCAACGGCTTGCCCCAACTGAGCAGCATTGTTTTCAATCGTCAGATTCTTGAAAGTAATATTGCTACCTTCCACTTTGACAGTATAAGTACGAAATGTTCCCATTTTATTAATGTTAGCATGATCATCATAAGTGATAATCGTTTTGTCTGCACTCTCACCTATGAAGTCTACATTTTTCAACCAAGAGGGAACCACTAATTTCTCTTTATAAAGTCCATTCTTAATGCGAACCGTTACTTTATAATCCATAAAAGCACGGATACCCTCCATTGCCTCGGCCAAAGTCCGATAATCCCCCGTACCGTCACGAGCTACAACAATTGTATCCTTCCACTGATCTTTTGCAGCCAGCGGTAGTACCCCGCTAAATAACATTTCCACTCCAATGAGCCAATAACACAAAAAAATCTTTTTCATACTTATTTTTGATTAACAATTTCTTTCACCTGTTGAAGGCGTTCCCATTCCAAACTCGCCATAATAAACGGAGCAACAGCTTTCGCATCATTGCTACGGATGGTTTCATGTATATAATAAGAATAATCTCCCATCCGGTAATTCTTTCCTCCCAAACCAGCAACAGCGCATGCCTTGGTTATTGTAACCAGACCATTCTTATCTACTTTAATAAAGTTCTTGAGAATTCCCTGATAACCTTTAATGGCTACCTCCAAATATGATCGATCAATATATCCCATACGGACGGCCTTAAATAAAGCATAAACAAACATGGTAGAACATGAAGACTCCAAATAGTTACCTTTTTCTCCACTCTTATCCAATACTTGATACCAAACCCCGGCTTCAGGATCTTGCAAACGCTTCAATTGAAATGCTATATTATTTAAAATCACTAACATAGAATCCCTTCCGGCTTCATGTTTTGGAATAAAGTCCAAGGCATCTACAAAAGCCATAGCATACCACCCCATAGCACGCCCCCAACTATGTTGGGATTGTCCGGTTACAGGATTAGCCCAACGCTCTTGACGACTAACATCACACGCATGGCGATAGAGCCCTGTTTCAGAATCATAAGTATGACGGGCTACAGTCAAGAATTGGTTAACGATATCTTGATAGTCTTTCACTCTATTATTCCGAAAAGCATATTCCGCATAAAACGGCGTTCCCATATAAAGTCCGTCAAGCCACATCTGATGTGGATATATTTTTTTGTGCCAGAAGCCTCCGTCCGCATTACGCGGATGCGTATCTAGTTGACTGCGAAGCAAATCAAGTGCTTTTTCATACTTATCATTTTTTGTCTGCTCGTATATACGGAACAAAAATTTGCCGGAATTCAAACGGTCTATATTATATTCTTTTAATTTATAAGTTTCAATATTTCCATCATCATGTACCATCGTATCAGCATAAGCCAATGCGTACTTAAATATTTTAGAATCACCATAAGTGTCATATACATCAAGCATTGATTGTAATTCCAATCCATGACAATAATCCCATTTCAATGTTTTCTGGAAATCAAGTTGCCAAGCTTCAGGGCAACGAATCATTTCCGATTGTACCATTCGTACAGACCAAGGTTGATAAGAATTGACCTGCTGAGCCAACAAACTGGTAGAGCCAAGTATCACACCTAGTGCAATAGATTTACAAAACAGTTTCTTCATTTCACTTTTTTATTATTGGAAAATAGATTTCCGTGGTTGTTGTGCAAAAATAACCATTCCCTTTTTCTTCTTTGTCGATTTTTCGACTGAAAAAGTGTATTATTTATCTTATGTATTTCAAAAATCGATCGAATTCGTGTACGGAAACAGCATTTGCCGTGCGCGATAACGTTTTTTGTGTCTTTATTTATAACCTTAGGACAAAAATCTTAGCAAAATAGACAAAAATCTATTGATAGACACCAAAGTATTATGTATTTTTGGCCTCAAGAATTAAGTATTTTAATAATTTAAGTCACGTATCATGATTACAAATCAAAATGTACTAAAGAAAATGACCAACTACAGATGGGCAATCTGTGCGATGTTATTTTTTGCGACAACAGTAAACTACCTTGACCGGCAAGTGCTTTCTTTAACGTGGAAAGACTTTATTGCTCCGGAATTCCATTGGACCGATAATGATTACGGCACAATCACTTCAATCTTTTCTATTATCTATGCTGTAGGTATGCTATTTGCAGGTCGTTTCATTGATTGGATGGGAACCCGCAAAGGGTACTTATGGTCAATAGGAATATGGTCATTGGGTGCCTGCCTTCACGCATTATGCGGCTATGCAACGGAAATGTGGGTAGGTTTGAACAATCCGGACGCCATGATCGAAATTCAAAAAGGATCGGCATTAGCACTAACCATATCAACGGTAAGCGTGTATTTCTTCATTGCCGCCCGTTTTGTATTGGCATTAGGTGAAGCCGGAAACTTTCCTGCCGCTATAAAGGTCACCGCAGAATATTTTCCTAAGAAGGATAGGGCTTACGCCACCAGTATATTCAATGCCGGCGCTACAGTAGGTGCCCTCGGAGCACCTCTTACTATTCCACCATTGGCTAATTACTTTAAAAGCATAGGAGTTGGAAATGGTTGGGAAATGGCTTTTATCGTTATCGGAGCACTTGGTTTCCTCTGGATGGGTTTATGGGTCTTTATGTATGAGGAACCCTCTAAAAGCAAACATGTAAACGAAGCTGAATTGAAATATATAGAACAAGACAAGGATGAAGAAGGACAGCAGGAGGCTAAAGTAGAGAAAAAAGAAAAGAAAATGAGTTTCAAGCAATGCTTTACTTACAAACAGACTTGGGCTTTTGCTTTCGGCAAATTTATGACTGATGGCGTATGGTGGTTCTTCCTCTTCTGGACTCCAGCCTATATCAGTGACGTATATGGTTTTTCATCAGATAGCCACACAGCCATGCTACTCATCTTTGTTTTGTACGCTATCACAATGCTATCTATTTACGGAGGTAAATTACCAACTATCATTATCAATAAGACGGGATTAAATCCCTATGCGGCGCGCATGCGCGCGATGTTAATATTCGCCTTCTTCCCGCTTCTAGCTCTATTTGCTCAACCATTAGGTGCTTACTCTTATTGGTATCCTATCATCATTATCGGTATAGCAGGAGCAGCTCATCAGTCATGGTCAGCAAATATATTCTCTACTGTAAGTGATATGTTCCCCAAAAGTGCAATTGCAACAGTAACAGGAATAGGCGGTATGGCTGGAGGTGTAGGTTCCTTCCTTATTAATAAAGGATCTGGAATGCTGTTTACTTTCTCTGGAGATACCGATATGGTATTTATGGGATTTCATGGAAAAGCGGCCGGATACTTCATCATATTCTGTATATGCGCAGTAGCCTATCTCATCGGTTGGACCGTAATGAAGATTTTGGTTCCTAAATACAAACCTATTATTTTAGAATAAGATATATGTCCTAAGAAAAAGAGGCTACCTTAAAGGGTAACCTCTTTTATATCTATGGGAACTAGTATTCTACACTCTGATACAATAAAAAAGGGAAGTCTCACGACTTCCACAATTTTTCTAACCTTAAATCTAAATCTCTATGAAAAAAACGTAGTGCAAAGATATAGGTTTATATTAAGTACAGGTATTAATAAAACATATAAAGGAAAGTTTAATCTTTAAGATTTACTAAATAGCCTTTTCCAGATGCCAAATTCCCTTTAAAAGCTCGCTATACAGCGGACTTTTATCCAATAAAGAGGGAACTCCTATTAAGATAAGTTGTTTTCGAGCACGGGTAAGAACGACGTTTAGTTTGCGATCAATCAACACACCATCCTCTTCCATGAGGTTGGACAATTGTGTCAACTGAGAACTTCTGTTCACACAAAAAGAATAAATAATGACATCACGCTCGCTTCCCTGAAATCGTTCTACTGTATCTACTACTATATTATTCAAAGCTGAAATGCCAAGAGACAAAATCTCAGATTTTATTAATGCAATCTGACTACGATATGGTGTTATAATGCCCAAAGTATGAGACGGTTCAAATGAGGATTGATACTGTTTATAAACAGCGGCAGCTAAACGTGCAGCAATTACAGCTTCCGAATGATTGATTTTTATTGAATGGATAGGTAATTCTGCATTTGAAGGTATAAAAACCATGCGATGAATTAGAGCAGAAGCAAACTCATTGGCCTGCAATTCAGGTACTAGGACAAGATCACCCTGTTGATGAAGCAGTCCAAGAGATTTAAGACATCCCCCATAAAAAGCATGGTTCGGGAACCAAGCAATCTCCGGATGCATCCGTCCCTGACGGCAAAGTGTATCAAAAGAACGGTTCTCCACTCCCTTATCAACAATATAAGCCGTTTCAACTGCTTTATTCCGCTTGCTTTCATATCGATAGAGCCGTTCAAACAAGGAATCACGCAAATCATGCAGACCGATTGCATTCAAACATTCACTATGAACGCTTGATTGTGCAGTACCTTGCAAAACAACTGCCGGTAATTGTTTGTAATCTCCTATAAGAACAAATTTTCTTATGGCATCATCACCATCCGTTCCCCGTGCACAAAGCAATCCCAATAATTGGGGTTCCAAAATCTGACTGGCTTCGTCTATAATAGCCACATCAAATGTTTTCAACCGAAAAATATCTGTTTTAGAAGAGAGAGTCGCTACTGTACCGACAAAGACAGAACACCCGGTAATGCGCTCCTGAACATCTTTACGTGTAGAGCATGCTTCCAACACATTTTCTATCAAACGGGAACGATAAACTGTATCACAAGAGAGCTCGCTACCAATGCGTATAAAATCAATTTCCGAAGTAATGGAAGAAAGTGCCTTGCAGATTTCATCCACAGCCCGATTGGTATAAGAAAGAAGCAGGATTTGTTTTCCTTCACGATGAAAAGCTTCCACCATTCCACGTAAGGCACGTGATGTTTTTCCCGTACCGGGAGGACCCACCAGTAAGAAATAGTCTTCAGCGGCTTGAGCTTTCAACACAACCCGGGAAAAATCATCCTGTGCAGAAGCTACACGAGCATCTAAAGACGTGTCAAAACGTGGATTGCGACATCCCAACAACAGATCGCGACGTTCCTGATTTGCCGAAAGAAAAGCAGAAAGACCAGCATACATACTTCGGAAAGTAGTGTCCATATAGTCATGCTCTATGGCATAGGAACTATCCGGTGGGAGAACGGATGTATTTTGCTGGGAAGCACGAAGCCGGATTCGTATCTCCGCATCGGATATATCTTCTATATTTCCCTTGAATATCATTTTATTAGTCACGTTATCAGTTTCTTCATTCCGTTCGTAAAACACAATGGCATCACCATTTCTAAAATTCGGCAATGACTCCACCAGAGCTCCATTTAAGCTAGAACCGGTCTCTGACCTATCATCATTTTTACCAGCTTGTGACAAAACGATATAAGCTTTATGAGGATCTGCAGCATGACTTTCCTTAATCTTTAAGTCGTATAAGATTTCTCCCGACTCTTTCTTCTCCGCCAGCGAAGAAAGCCAAAGCGAAGCCGCTCCGCAATGTCCTTCATAATCTACATCACCCGTCTTGGAAGTATATAATTCCTTTGTAATAAAGTTATAAAGTGAGTAAAAATAGCATTTCTCTACTGAAGAAAGAGTCTTGATGTGTTGATGAATATCATCAATCACCGGATAGAGGTACCGTCTCCAAAGCGTATTGTTTAAATGGCGTTCATTTAATGTTTCCGGGTTGATCTCTTCCAACTTTTCGGAAATATAGGCTATATTATTATGTAATTGAATACTGTACTCATTGGCAACAATACGGTTACGTACATCCATTACACGACGAACCATTGCCCACGATGAGCGTGCCGGATAAAGCAAGGGATAGCGGGTATAAAGCAGATAAGCCTTTACCCGACGATGACTCATCTCCATGGAATATTCCAATACAGCCTGATAAAGTAACATCTGCACCCTGTTATTCTCTTTGGGCTCTACCTTACCACGAATAGCATATTCATCGGCTTTTCCCGATTTCATTTCTATGAACGAAGACATATTACGTTGCATATAGTCCAAACGTCCTTGTAAGCCGAGTGCCTCACAAATGTAAGAAGGCTCCAGCACGGCATCTGTTTTGTCCAGTTCATATCCCGGAGTGGGAAAAACATTTTGCACCGTTTGCTTGATATGCATAAAGTGGCGTTTGCAGTCGACAAAAAAATCCCGTTCTTTTTCTCTATCAAACAGTTCAGGACAAGTTGCCAATTCTATGGGATAGGTACGAAATGCTTTCTTCATGCATGTCAGGTAATCCGGTTCTCCTTCGGCATGAATCCATTCATCCAAAAAAAGATTGGCAATGTTACCAAGCAACAAAGGGCGAGTATTTTCCGACAAGCGCAGACGATTCAACAGGTAATTTGCCGGATGATGCCCATAAGCATTAAAACACTCCGCCAATGAACTAATATCAATTAAATAATCCGGTTCCAAAATAATAAAAGAGGGAGTGAGGATCCCCTCCTCGTCAACGGCAACATCCAACAAGTTCAACCGGGCATGGCACCACAGCAGTTTACAGGTTTCTGCAAACTCTTCATTAATCTCGGGAATATTGTAACGTACCCGAAGCAATTCTTCCACTATCTCATCAATGGGATTTACATATAAATAGGTGTCGTCAGCATACTGAAAACATACGCGTATCCGCTTTCTTTGTTCTTTGGCAAACGGTGCAACCAGATATGCGGCATCAGCACGGGGAAGTAAATCATACAACTCATCCGGAATATTGGCTCCCGTAATCCGCTTCACAAAGAAAGTCAATGTTTTAATATCACGAAGCAAATGTTCCCGTGAATGCGTTGTATCACCATTTAAAATGGCATTGGATGTCAGTCGGAAAGTATGTAAACGGTTTTGTTCGCTAAAAGAAAGGCTTAACTTGGATGCTACAAAACTAATACGGGCGGAAAGATCGGTTATTTGGAGATTACCCTCCGACATCTCTTTACGGCAGAGGCGCTCCAACAAATCACGCAATTGACGATAAGCAGCCACCAGCGGAGTTGTTTCATCGCTGCTGATGGCAAGTAGCAAATCAAAAGATTCTTTCACCTCATATTCCATACAGCAAAGGTACGGAAAAAGAGATTACTTTTTGGGGTTTCCTGCTTTCTTATCTACCTCATTCAGTACTTCATCCCTTTCGTAAGCCGGGACATGTTTTTTCTCCTTCTGCTTTTTAGGCTTTTTATTACCTGCAGCTCCCATAATAAACCTCCTTTTATTTAAAAATAAAACATAATATGTTCCATAAAGGCCGCAAAGAACATACCAAAATGGGGCATAGTCAGTTAATTTAGTTAAAAGAGGGAAAAAGACTTAAACAAAGCTGCCCTCTTCTCATGTGCAATCACAACTAATTGACAAAAGCGTGAGAAAAGTAAAATAAAATTCTTTTTATTTAAATCTGCATGAACTTGTGTATGTCCCCATTGATTGCCAAACAAAGCAAATATTTATTTATTTCTAACTTTACCATTTTTTTCTTACAAGAATATAAGAAAGAACACTTATCACAAATAAGGTGAATATTATCGTTGTTATTGACGGATATTTAGAACCGTAAAAGATTGACATACAAGTAGAAGCTAATCCTAAACTGACTATGACAGTTAATAGTGAAACATTCTGTTTTCTATTTAAACCCTTATAATATTTTTTTTGTGTAAGAAGACTAATCCCCACAGCCAATGCCAATGAAATGAAAAACAATAATTTATTTAATGCATTATTGGGATTGAAATACAGAAATAATATCCCTATAACAAAAAAAAATAGACTGAATATTTTAAAAGTTACTTTCATTTTTTTTATAAATTAGAATTAACATGCTTTTGTCGAGATATAAGCTCCGACAGCAGTACTAACAATACTTCCTACTAAAGGAGCTGCCGGTCCTGTAAAACAACCCGCTAAAAAGCCCGTGACTGCTCCAATCATTCCTGCTCCTAAGTTACAGACAAAAGTAACAGACTCTCTTTTAGCTGCTCTAGTATTCACTGCTAAATTCGAAATTTCTTGGAATATTCCATTTGTTATACTCATAGTTGCGTCAATTATATAAATAACTATCTGTTGTTCATCATTTGGCAATAAAACAGCATTTTGTTTTGCTAAAATAAGATCTTGATCTGTGACTTTATCTTTTAATAAATATGTTTCGAGTATTTTATATTGTCCCTCTGATAGATAATCTTTTATATTTACTTCTCCAGTGGAACGAGTATAAGTAGGAGAAAAGCATGGAGATAAATCAATATTTTTATCTTCAAATTTGTAATTTAGCATAATTTCTTTAGCTTTTTCATAATCTATTAATTCATTATTTTTATCATAAGCTTTTTCATATATACTTTTCGTAATAGATGACGAATATTTCTCTAAGATTTTAAATGTGTCTACTGCAACAGATTCAGTCGTTGATTTAGAGTCTACATATTCATTATTTGAACAAGAAGTAAATGTAGGTAAAAGAGACGATGTAATAAATATCAAAAATGCATAACAAAATATTTTCATAAGAATAGCTTCTATATTAAAAATTTTATAAAAAAATAACTTTTCTATAATAAAAACCAATCAAGTCAGTTATAATTATATTTTTTAAATATATAAACTATTTAAATTCATTCTGTTTCGGCTTCATCAGCCTCTACCGGCTTGTCCTTAATCATCAGAATACTAAGTTCATAAAGCAAATAGAGCGGAACAGACACTACGGTAAGTGTAAACGGGTCACCTGTAGGTGTAATGATGGCTGCCACAATAACAATAATCACAATGGCATGACGACGGTATTTACGTAGAAATGATTTATGGACTATACCCATCAGTGATAACAACCAGGTAACTAAAGGTAATTCAAATGCCAAGCCCATGCAAAGAATCAGCATCATGAAATTATCAATATAAGAGTTCAATGAGATCTGATTTTCAACAACCGCGCTTAGTTGATAAGTAGAGAGAAAACGAAGGGTCAGCGGATAAACCATAAAATACCCCATCAGCACCCCAATAAAGAACATTACCGTACCTACAAAGAAGGCCTTTTTCACTCCACGCCGTTCACTAGGATAGAGGGCCGGACTGACAAAGCGCCATATTTCATAAAACAAATAAGGAGCAGCCGTCACCACCGACATCCAAAAAGCAGTGGACATGTGAATGAAAAAAGGGGCAGCCAAATTGATATTAACCAATTTGACATGAAATGTCTGGGTAAAGAAATCATCATGCAGATGAAAGGTTTCCCCAATATCCCGCAAGACATCATAAAAGACAAAATCATTATTGCAAGGTGCCAATATCACTTTGTCGAACAATGACGGCATCGCAATAAAGTAACCAACAGCTAATACAAACCATACCCCGATAATGCGAAACAGCACCCGGCGCAATACATCCAAATGATCCCAAAAAGTCAGTTCTTTGTCTGCCATGCCAATGAAGGAAGGTATTTACTTTTGGTCCTTATCCTCCGGTTTATCCAAGTCTTCTTTGGCTTTATTAATTTCATCCTTAGCTTCGTTTACTCCTTCTTTGAAGCTCTTTACTCCTTTGCCAAGGCCTTTCATCAGCTCTGGAATTTTCTTCCCGCCAAATAACAACAAGATAACAATCAGAATGATAATCCATTCAGAACCGCTAGGTAAAAATCCTAATAAAAGTAAGTTCGTCATAGTTGTACTCCTTTATAATTTAGCACAAAAATAGAGTTTTAATTAGGAATATCAATAAAGTATTCTCCAAAAATACAGGAAATTTTAAATGCCTTCCACTAATCCTGATAATACACACGCTTTACCCGTGTAGATATGCTTGTCAACACTTCATAGGGAATGGTTTGAAGTGCATCGGACAATATTGTAATGGGAAGGTGGTCTCCAAAGATCTCTACCGAATCTCCTTCTTTGCATTCAATATCCGTAACATCAATCATACAGACATCCATGCAGATATTGCCCACATATACGGCCTGTTTCCCATTAACCAAACAATAAGCATGTCCATTTCCCAAATGCCGGTTAAGTCCATCGGCATAGCCAATAGGAATAGCAGCAATGCGGGAAGCACGGGTCAAATGACCTTTCCGACTATAACCCACTGTATCTTCCCCAGGTACATCACGTATTTGCAAAATGGTAGTCTTTAACGTGCTCACGTTATTAATAATGGAATTATCTATCGGACTAATACCATAGAGCCCTATCCCCAACCGAACCATATCGAACTGTGCACCGGGAAAACGTTCAATGCCAGCTGAATTGCAAAGATGCCGTAATATCTTATACGGAAAAGCTTCCTGTAAAAGAGATGACGCTTTCTCAAATACCGTGATCTGTTGACGACTAAAGGCATCAAACTGCGGAGAGTCACTGCCTACAAAATGTGAAAAAACGGAACGCGGAATAACGGCATTCTGCCCTTTTAAGCGCTCAATCAGTTGCGGTACATCTTCCGGAGCAAATCCCAAACGATGCATACCGGTATCTAACTTCACATGAATAGGGAAATTGGTAATACCTTCTTTTTCCGCCTCTTTAATCAGGGCATCCAGAAGATGGAAGCTATAAACCTCTGGCTCCAGCATATAGTCAAACATCGTTTTGAACGCCGTCATTTCGGGATTCATAATGATAATGTTCGCTGTAATACCGGCTTTGCGTAACTCAGAACCTTCATCTGCAACCGCCACGGCAAGATAATCAACATGACGATCTTGCAAGCTCTTGGCTATTTCATAAGAACCTGCTCCATAGGCGAAAGCTTTCACCATGCAGACCATTTTGGTTTCAGGCTTCAGCATACTCCGGTAATGATTCAAATTAGCAATCATTGCTCCGAGATTCACTTCCAAAATAGTTTCATGCACTTTCCGCTCCAATTCTTCGGTCAATACATCAAAGCCAAATCGACGTGCACCTTTTATCAGGATAATTTCATTTTCCAAACGTAACTCTCCTCGGGAAATGGCACGCATCAAAGCCTCAGTATCAGGATAAAACGCTTTGTCTATGGAAAAACGGGAAGCGCAAGAAGTTATTTCCGGTCCTACCCCGACAATGCGCTCTATTCCACGATTCTTCACAAGCTGAGCTACCTTACGATAGAGCGTAGGAGCATTCTGCCCGGTTTCCAGTATATCCGAAAGAATGAGGGTTCGCTTCAGCCCTTTTGAGAGGGAACGACGATATAGAAAGTCAAGTGCTATATCCAGCGAAGCCAAATCAGAGTTATAACTATCATTAATCAACAGGCAACCGTTTTTCCCTTCTTTTACTTCCAGACGCATGGCCACCGGTTCCAGCTTAGCCATTCGCTCGGTAATTTGCTTGGCAGGTAACAGCAGATAAAGGCAAGCCGCCAAGCAATTCAGGGAGTTTTCAATGGAAGCATCGTCTATAAACGGTAGCGTAAAGGAATTTTCCATATCAAGGTATCGGTAAGACACCACAGTGCAATCTTCTTTTTTATCTACCTTGCTTATATATAGAGGACGTTCCACATCCTTACGGCTCCACGCAATTTCACGAGCGGAAAGCATAGCATGTGATACACAATTGCCAATAAATTCGTCGTCTCCGTTATAAATCACCACATCGCAATCTTTAAACAGCGCTAACTTCTCCATGCATTTCTCCTGCAACGAGAAAAAGTTTTCCTGATGAGCACCGCCTATGTTCGTCAAAATACCAATGGTGGGACGAATAATGTTCTGAAGTGAACGCATTTCTTCTGGTTCTGAAATTCCGGCTTCAAAGACACCGATTTCAGACTGTGCATTCATCTGCCAAATGGACAATGGTACTCCAACCTGGGAATTATAGCTACGGGGTGAACGAACAACAACCTTATCGGGACTCAATAACTGATGTAACCATTCCTTTACCACCGTTTTTCCGTTACTGCCTGTAATACCTATTACAGGAATCTGGAACTGTTCACGATGCTGTTCAGCCAACTTCTGCAAAGCCTTTAATGCATTGGAAACAATTAAAAAGTTAGCATCTTTATAAAACAGAATGTTGAAAGAAGCCAACTGAGATTCGGCAGCGGTATCTTCGCTAATCACAAAATTGCGTACTCCCCGGTCATACAAATCAGGGATGTAGCGAGCACCATTATTGCGCTTAGTTGTTAAAGCAAAAAACAAAGTTTCTTCCGGGAAGCATAAAGAACGACTGTCAGTAAGTAACCAATCAATAGTTGCAGAACAATCTCCTACACGGCGCGCACCGATAAGTTCTGCTATTTTTGTAATCGTATATGACATAAATCTCTCTCTTTTTGAAAATCTAAGTACGGGTATTTTTGGTTAAGTTGTTCCATTTTTAACACTATTTGTTCTAAAAATCTTTTATATCCTTCTGACTCCGGATGGAAAGGTTTATGTTCTAATGATTTACGGATATTTTCACATTCATCCATAATCAATAACGCTTCCTTAGTAAAGCAGCAATACGCAAACTTTTCCCAAACGTATTGTATAGCTACCGATGAAGGATGTACCAAATCTTCGGCATAAAAGCGATAATCGCGCAATTCGTCCATAAGAAGTTCATAGGCAGGAAAGTAAAAAACATGCCCCGGGAAATCAGTCTGCAAACGTTCCGCCGCAAGTAATAACGTAGCCTTGCTTAACTGGTTTTCATGCATGCCGTCACGTGCATGGCGGATGGGGCTAACCGTAATCATAAATTTCAGCTGTGCATTTGCTTCCAGTAAATGGGAGAATAACTGACTGTAATCAGTTACAATTTCTTCAACGGAAAGCCGACGACGGGTAAAGGCTGATTCGGGACGCTTATGGCAATTACCAACCACCTTGCTGGTTTTATTGTCTTCATAAACCCATGCAGTGCCAAAAGTCAACAATATGCAGTCCAGCCGTGGCATTTCTTCACGGGCACCTGCTAAACGAGCATTAATATGTTGCAATGTTTCTTCCATATCGGGAGAAGAGAAATCACTGTGATGCATGGAACTATGCCAACACTCACGATAGAAAAACAAGTCCTCACGACTGTATATTTTGTCTCCTGCGATCTCACGTAATGCCGTCGATATGGAGAGAGGATTGTACAAAACGCCAAAGGGGTTAATATCGCAAGGAAACTTGGCATCAACAAGTAATTGTCCCATGTTTACGGAAAAACAGGAACCCATCAACAGAAGGTGGTTGTTTTGAGTGATTCGGGGCAGATTGTCGGGCAAATCAACAGAGGTATATAAATTCATAAGCCAGCAATTAAATTAGAGATAACGATCATGTTGCTTCATATTCAACGATATAATCACACCTCGAAAGTTGCAGCCACAATCGGAATAAAGCAAGCATTGACGAAAATACGGAAAAAATTCATTCACACCGTAGATATGCATAAGAAATGTAAATCCTTCCCATAATATTACTCCATTCCACTATTAAGCATAGCCATAAAACAGAATACCAATAATAGTAACTTTAGCATTTCAATTGATATCATTTTGTTAATTATCTAATTGAAATATTTTTTAGTCTATTGTGCCTTTCCCGTATACGCCATAATAATTCCTCTAATGAAACAGCTTTAATCTGTGGTGATAGTAGGCATTCTGAGGCTTTGCCTGCATTATACCCCTTGATCGGTTGTGCTGAAAACAAATTCTTCTTACTAAAATTTGACCAAGCATGTATGATTGTCCAAGACAATGGCTTATCTTTTTGATTCACAACTTGTGCAGCGTCCCGATTAATCAATGTAGCTACATAATCAGGACTCCCAGATAAAGGATTATGGGGTAAATTCGCCCATATCGCAAATTTTGCAGTTACTACTGGTATTTCGACGTTCTCTTTATTCTTTACCCATATGATATCTCCACCTATATTGTATGGATCATATTGAATAGCAATCATGCCAGTCAATCCTTCTATTTCTCGTGCATAAATTTCATAAGCCTGTCTAGCCTCTTTGCTGAATACATCTTTGCAGATGAATCCAAATATTTTAATATTCAATTTTTTGAAATGCCAATTCATGCGACGTGCAAATTCGGTAAGGAGCTCTTCTCTATTCGGGCGGTTTATGGCAAATTCATCTGGATATTGATAGCCTCCACCGTACTCTATAACACTGGAATTATCTTTTTTCATAGACACAAAACGATTCCAAGTCGAGGTGCTTACGACTGACAGGTTAACAGGGCATAGTGTCCATGATACAGCAGAAGGATTTTCATCTTTATTACCCATATATGTAGAATTATCGAGAAAATTCCCCATAACCCATTGCATATTGTCACCGTCACTGACGACAAATGAATGGTATGCTATTGTATCGCTCAGTTGAATGTTGCTTTGCTGTTTTTCATGAACAGCTAGCGGCTTCATTTTATCAGAAGCCGCCATGATGATAGGAAGGTTATGGCACCAGTTGGAAGCGGTATTGTAATGCCCCCAACGGGTAATAGCGCCGGTATATTCGTCCTCATTACCACAGTTCCATCCTAATATGGGCGACAGTGGAGTGACCCATTCCAAAATCTGCTCCGAAGAACGTCCGTTTCCATAATATGTCATTAACTTTTGGGCAATGGCAATATCTCGACAGTTGCTGACCTTAGGATCAATACTGATAGCGGAACCTCTGTTCAACAAAGCTTTGCAGCGGGCAAAGCAGATGTCCGGAGATTCATTCCGGACATCTTTTAACCTCCTGAGCCCTGCCTTTTTTATCTGTGCCTCCAAGGATTCTTCCACAAGAATTCCCTTTAGTAGTCCGGCATATACAGTCGCTACATTAGAAGAATAGTTTATTCCTTCCCGTTTGGTATAATTGTCGCCTTTCGATCTATCCTCTTTATATAAAATGTATCCTTTTACAATCTTCTTACTTTCTAAATATTTCAATAATTCCCATACATCCATCTTTTTGGGGGTACAGATGTTCAGGCTTTTTAGTGAACTTTGAAGAATTTGCTTGTAGGATTCATTATCAAAGTCAATCCAAACCATTTCATCAAATAAGCCGTCATTGACAGCCTGTCCGCATAAACCTGATAACGATTCCAGGAGCATACTTTCAGGTTGATTTAGTTCTTCGCCATTGCAAATGATTATATGTCGTGGACTTTGCTGCACAAACCAGCCATGTCTTCCGTTATAGGCTGAAGCAGAGAATGTAAGGACTAAATATGCAATGATAAATACTAGTTTGATTTTCATGATTTGAATTTTTTAGTTTCATTTTCTCGTATCCAATGGTAGTGCACGCAACTCATTGGCAGCACTTATATTATCTATATAATTGTCCGACATCGTAATGGCAAATACGGCAATATGTTCATCCTCGGGAAGTATTAATGAATGCGCTCCTTTCGGAAGTTGAATGCCAAATTTATAGATATAGGTAAAGATGTAGGCGTCATTCCCTTTCTCGGTGTGGCGATGAGAACCAATATAGGCAGGCACTGCGTTGCGAATGTATCCGTCACTTACACCGGTGTGTCCCCATTGACCATAGAATCCGGAATAGTAGGGTACTTCAAATTCGTATGGTTTGCTATCGATCAGGAACGAGGCCTTGCGGTCTTTGTCGGTTGAAGCAGCCAATATATACAACTTCTTTCCTGCTGACTCTTTAGGTAGCTGAATGGTATCACCTTTGCATTTGATTACATTTTTTTCTTCATAATTTCCTATGCGGAATGTAACGTTATCGCTCGTTATTTTATCACCTATCAATTCGGCGGCAAAGCTATTCCCCTTCCCATCAAATGAAACCGTATAACCGAAGTTTTCTGGTGTGAAAGCTTTGCTATTGAAAGCCAGTTGAAGCGGAATATTCTTTATAGGAGCAGCTTTTACGTTCCCTTTCTTTAAGCGTAAAGCAAACGTTTTGGGACGGTAAGGCTGCATATTAAAGCAAAGCTTATTGTCGTGAATAGCGACTTTTCCAATGTTCTCTTCTAATCCATTCACCTCATATGCAGACTCAATAGCAGTTGGAAATGCAACCTCCACATTTTTGGCTGCTTTGCCTTGCGTCTCATAAAAGCGGATAATGTATAAGTCACTCTCCTCCGCCTTCTTTAATGATCGAACGGCTACTTGAGGTGTATTGATTTTAATAAATGAATAGTTGCGTCCTAAATTGCCTTTATGTTTCGGAGTAGTAAATGTGGCAAGGGGAGAATTTAATGATTCGGCCAGTTGAGTGATTCCTGCTTGCTGTGCTTCATTTTGGTGACCTACGATTGAATAAGTAAATGTATGATGTCCGAAATCCTGGGTTTCCTGATATTTATATCTATCTTTAACAGATGGAGCATGAAGAAGAGTCAGACGTAATGTATTATCATTCGGTTTATCCCACCCATATTTACAGTTATTCAGAATAGCAATCCCATAGCTATTATCAGGTGCTGTGATGTCCGCCCACTGCTGTGCGCATACTTCGTAAGCCGTTTCGGTATTATTACCACGTCTAATTGTTCCAATTCCTAAATCATATACCGCTTCTTTATTTTGAACATTCATTGGAAATTCAGCCTTCAATAGAGCATCTTTCGTTGACCAATCTACTTCATTGAGAATATCTATGCGTTCGTCATTTGCACCTTCACTCATGCGAATGTATTGAACGAATTTGGAAGTCTTGTAAGTTCGTTCTATCCGAAGTGCAGCAAAGCAAGAGCCTTTTTCTTCAATACTTATTTTCACATTATCGGAAATTTTTGTAGATGATTTGTCGATCGTGCTTTTCTGAATTTCCCATGCAGGCCATTCACTGGATTCATTTCCAAGAAGCAATGCTAAACGAAAGGCTTTACCTTGCTCCACTAACTCTTTATTCGTACGCTTGTCAATGATAGAAGCAATATCTCCGTTAGCGTCTAACATTAGTTTATAAATACGATTTTCCAATGTGTTTTTGGTCGCTTTTAGAATAGACGTTTTGTTGCTTTTTTTGAAACGAACATCATATACAGAACAACTTAGTGGAGAAACAGAGGCACTGAACATAATATTAGCTTTGCCGTTTTTCCAATCCGACAGTTGTGCCGGTACTTCTTTTCCCTTCGCATCGAAGACTTGCACACCAATTGGTTTGTTAGGAGTGCTGACAAATACATTTGTTAATTCCCTGCGTTCTGTAGCCATAGGATTATAGATGATAACAGCATTTCCCTTTACTCTTGTATCCAAGCAAGAAGCGATTGATCCTGCACCGGTAGAAATAATGTTATTGAATTGTGTTTGTGAGATTAGTTCATCATTCCAAGAGTATGTATACGCTTTAGGTATGCTGGTTCCAGTAAGATCGTCATGGAATTGATGCCAAATAAAACGGCCCCATGCGTCTGTTAGCGTATTTGCAGGATATTTGGCACCGTCTATATAATCCGCCATTACAGAAATGCGTTCGGCTGCGTCGCCTAATTGTTCGTTACGACGATTATAAAGTTTCATTGCAGCCTGCGAGGTATAACACCCTGTGCCATGTATATCCATTAGAAGTTCTCCGTTGTAAACCGGCAACTCTGTATGTTTTTCGAAAGGCAGGTAATCTTTATATAATTGGTCTGAAGCAGCACTTATAATATCAATCTCTCCTTTGCCTTTGACTCCTTTTTCTATGGAGACCACAGAAATGATGGGAGCAGAACCTCCCCGATCCCCTGTCCCATAGTATCGGTAAGCTGTGTTGTTTACTCCATTTTTCGCCGTGTTTTTTAAATCCGGATCAGTACTAATATCACTTCCATCCCATTCGTGAACATAGTTTTTGGCGTTAAGTGCTGCCATGATACGTGAACCGTCTACTCCCTGCCAGAGTCCGATATTGAAGGGCATTTTTGATTTACCATGCATATTCCGATGTCTCCATTGGAGTTTCTGTGTAGAAAAGCCGATTAGTCCACAGTGAGCTGCAACGGTAGGAAGTGTATAGCTAAACCCAAAGCAATCAGGTAAAAAGATATCAGTGGAAGTGACACCAAACTCTTTTTTATAGAATTGCTGACCGAGTAGAATGTTTCGAAAAAAAGATTCGGGAGAAGGTACATTAGAGTCATTAGCATCCCACGAGCTCCCTGCAATGTGCCAGCGGCCTTCTTTTATATATTTTTTCAGTAAATCATATTCTAATGGATAGTACTCCTTTATCCAGCTATATTTCACTCCGCCTTCAAAATTGAATAGATAATCCGGATAATGACTGAATAAATAGAAATTTCGTACCAGCGTGTTTTTAAGATATTCATTAATGGTAGTCTGTACATCCCAGTTCCATTGAGTGTCCAAATGTGCATTGGAGACTATATATGCTTTATACTTTTTCTGGGCTGTAGCCAAGTTCATTCCAACCGTCCCCAGGAGTAAAGCCAGTAATATAATTTTCTTTTTCATACTTTTGTTTTGTTCTATAATTGATTAATTAACTTATTGAATTACAAATTGGCCTTCCAGCTTTATATCTTTCGATGAAGCACCAATCATCACTTTGAAAGTACCTGGTTCTAGTTGGAACTTCATGTTCTTGTCCCAGATCGCCAAGTCTTGTGAACGGAGTGTGAAAGAGACTTTCTTCTTTTCTCCCGGTTCCAGAGTGATTCGTTCGAAACCGCGTAATACTTTGGTATAGGTGGTCACACTACTTACTTCATCTCTTAAATAGAGTTGAATGACTTCGTCGCCTTTTCTATTCCCTGTATTTTTAACGATGCAACTTACTTCAATTTCTCCTTGTACATTTTGCCTTTCTGGAGAAATTTCCAGGTTACTGTATTCGAAGGTCGTATAACTGAGTCCATACCCAAAAGGAAACAATGCATCGTATACCGAAGTGCTACATGAATTCTCGGATCCGGGTTTGAATGGAAAAGCATATGGAATCTGTCCTACAGATTTAGGAAAAGTGACTGCTAGCTTGCCACCTGGATTATAATCACCAAAAATGACCTCTGCAATTGCCTGTCCGCAAAACTCCCCGGGAAACCATGCATGAAGAATGGCCGGAACATGCTTCTTTGCATAATTAATGCTAGAAGCACGACCGTCGATCATCACCAAAACGACAGGTTTTCCTAATTTACATATTTCCTGCAATAGTTCTTCTTGTCTACCTGGCAGATTGAGGCTGGTACGTGAACGTTCTTCACGCACTGTAATTTCACTACCTCCTAATACCATAATGATAACTTCGGATGCTTTGGCTGCTTCTATAGCTTCATCCATCATTTGCTGTTCTTCTTTCGTTTTGTCGAAAGTCAAGATCTCACTTTCAGGAAAATGAGGATCTATAATCTCACATCCTTTCTTATATATTACATTTGCCTGGGGTAACGCTTCTTTAATGCCTTCATAAATAGTTTTAACTGGTGCATCTGCTGGGCCGTAGCGGCAAATCAGCTCTTTTTGCTCTTCAGCGTTTGGTCCAATTACCGCAACAGACCTTAATGTTTTTTTTAGTGGTAATATGTTGTTCTGATTTTTTAGCAGGACAATAGACTGGCGAGCTGCTTCCAAGGCGACTGCCTGATGCTTTTCACTGTGTACTATTTTATCAGCTAACTTCCCATCTCCCGAATACGGGTTATCAAATAGTCCCAACCAAAATTTCACGTACAATATATCTTTTACACGTTGGTTGATTGTCTCTTGAGAAATTTTGCCTTTGGCAATGCTGTTACGTAGAGGTATTATGAATTCTTCCGGAGGACTAAAATTAGTCCTAACATTGAGCCCGGCATTCACAGCTTGTGCTATTGCATCTTCATAATTCTCAGCTGTTTTATGTTTTCCATTAATAAATTCAACAGCACCGCTGTCGGAAACTACATATCCTTTGAACCCCCACTCTTGACGCAAGATCTCTGTCAAAAATTTGTAGCTGCCGGTAATTGGTTCACCGTCATAATCATTGTATGAACTCATCACTCCCAATGCTCCTGCTTCTTGAAAAGCAACCCGGAACGGTTCAAGGTAAAGAGTTCGCATTTCGCGAGGTGCTACATGGGGATCAGTACGAGTGCCTCCATCACGTCCGCCAACAGGAATGCTGTATACAGCAAAATGTTTTGGTGTAGCAACTAGCTTATGTTTTTGTAGCCCTTGGATCATTTGTTTGCCTAATTGACTTACCAGATAAGGATCTTCGCCATAACATTCTACCACACGTCCCCACCGGGGATCTTGAGCAATATCGAGAATAGGAGAATAAATGTTGGTATAGCCAAGCGCAGAAGCTTCCGTAGCTTCTACTTCAGCAATACGGGCAATCAGTTCTTTGTTCCAAGTGCTTCCTTGTCCACATTGGGCGGGGAAGAAGGTGGCTTTCTCATGACATATTCCACGAATACCTTCGTTGGTAAAATCTACAGGAATGCCTAATCGAGTATTCTCGACAAACCAACGTTGGATTGTATGAATTGCTTTCACGTGCTTGGAATAAGGAAAAGCATACTCTGAACCGAACTTTCCCAAACCATTATGTTCTTCATCGATATTCCCAATGCCGTCTTTCCAAACCTCCGATTGCCACTCTTCCGTAGGCAGTGCATCTTTAAGTACCCGTCCCGAACCATATAGAGTTGCCATCTGACAAGTTTTCTCCTCCATATTCATTTGACTTAATAAATCTTTGACGCGGGCATCTATTGGAGCTGATGGATCTTCGTAAATATCCATTTTGCCATTTTTGTTGAAGTCAATCCAGCCTCTATGATAGATATTACTTTTAGGACTACCTTGCACCATCATGGGAATAGTTAATAGAAAGCTTAGCAACTTTAGACTTAGTTGTTTTCTCATTTAGTTGGTTTTTACTATTTTGAACGAGTCTTTAATTATAGGCAAAAGACAGAGTCTACATTTGCTTTTAGGGTCTTACGTATCCCATCTTTTGCCTATATATAAATGATAAATATTAGTTACTTATTATAAACAAAAACCAAGATAGTATATTTCTTTATAGTAATAAATCCATTACTCTATTTATTATAAATTATTACCAACCTGGGTTTTGCACAATAGATGGAGTACGTTTCAACTCTTCTGTCAAAATAGGAAATAAATAGGAACGTGGCGTTTGGAATACGCGATTATCACTTGTTTCAAAACGTACCATTTTATACTTTTTGCCATCTACAACAATTTTTCCATTTGGATCTTCTATAGGCTTCATTCCATGTGACCATCGTTGGGTCTTGGGATAAGGCCAACTATTAGCGTCTGTATAGCTATTCTCAAGTGATAATTGCTTTGCATCATCAGCTTCCAAATATAAACGTGTATGCCATATTCTATGATTTTCATAAAATAGTTCAACTCTCCGCTCACGTTGAATGTAATCATTCATAATCTCTTTACTGGATAATGCGGTAGGTGGTATCTTTGCCATAAATGAGCGTGCCCTGACCTCGTTGAGCATATCATATATTTCTTGGGTAGGTCCGGTTGTTTCATTCACAGCCTCACAATACATATAGATGAATTCAGGAAGCCTCCATATCGCTGGGCCATTTATAACATGCCCTCCGTCTCCCTTTATCCAACCATCTTTATAAAATTTACGCATATAATATCCGGTATGTGATGAAGCAGTCAGATAGCTTGTCCCCACAGCATCCTTACCAGTAGCCGTATTCAAGACTTTTCCATTATAAGTAGATCCCATATAGCGAATGTCCCGATAAAAGCGAGGGTCACGTTTCACACTTTCATAAGGATTTGCGTCATCATATCCATCATTTGCCGCTCTTTTTGAATAGACGGGATAGCCATATCCGTCAGGAGCAATGTACTCATATTCGTCAACCTGTTCCTGTAGAGGTCGTTGGCGTGCATGACCTCCATCGGTAGGAGGTAGCACATCGCCGGACCAACCTGTATCCTTGTCACGAGTTACAAACCATACCCATTCTTGTTGCATCGCCCTCATATCATAAAACATGTTCCACAAGCGTTTATATACCTTACTGTTGCTGGTATTGTTGCCATCAAGATCTCCAAAGTCCGTATTGTCAGAGCTTGTATATAATTTATAGCGTTTTTCCCCACTATTGTCTTTACACTCTAAGACAGCTTTTGCCGCTACTTTTACAGCTTCCCAGCGAGATGCGTCATACGTATATTCATCTTTATAAACTCTAGTATCATTGGGGAAATTTCCTCCATTCCACATTGGCGTTGCAGCTATCCAGCGAGCCATCGCTTTCAAGCCTAAGCAAGCTCCTTTGTCAACTCTGCCAAAATCGTCGTTTGTATAAGAAGCATTTACGCGTGCATAAGCGGAATCGGCATCTTGACAAATCTTATCTACGACTTTATGTACAGACAGCTTAACAAATCCCATATCATCCGATGGATCTACCAAATAATCCAAATAAGGTATTTCTCCATATGCGCGAATTAATAAGAGATGTAAGTAACCTCTTAAAAAATAGGTTTCACCAACCCGACGTGTGATATCACCTTCACCGGAAGCCTCAGGATTATCAGGAGTATTATACTTTTTAACCCCAGATAAAATGATGTTTGCTTTTCTTATTTTCGACCATAATCCGTCCCAATACTGACCTCTACCACTCGAAGATGGCATACCTTGAGTTGGTCCATAATTGCCAATCCAAAATTGGTGAGGGATAGCTTTTTCATGAGAGCTGGCACTGCACTCATCTGTTATTGCTGAAGAAGAAAAGTGATTGAAATAAAGTAAAGGACTGTTTGCCCCTTTTGCATTTGCATATAAATCTGTAACCAATTCATTGACATAACTATATCTTGAAAAGATTTCCGATTCATTTTTCTTATCATCAGGAGTTCTATCCAAATAGCTCTCGCAAGAACAACATGCTATAAGAACAAATGAAAATATATAAAATTTAAACTTATTCATATTATGAAGATTTATAATTAATAGTTAATGCTTACTCCAAAGTTAAATACACGTTGTACAGGATACCAATCTCCTCTGCCTTCCTTTATTTCAGGATCTACATCAATATCTCCCAGTTTATCAAAAGTCAGTAAATTCATACCTTGAAAATAAAACCTGCAAGATTGTAAATTGGCAAACCGCAAAGATTTTCTTGATAAGGAATATCCTATTTCAATATTCTTCACGCGTACATAGCTACCGTCGAATAAAGCCAAGCTACTTTCAGCATTTTTATTATTTTCATTAGCTCCATAAGTCAAACGAGGATAAGTCGCATAATCTTTAGTTTGTTCCGTCCAGCGATTCAAATGTAGTTTTTTGACTTTGCCGATTTGATCTTGTCCAAAAGAGGGGAAATCATAGACTGCGGCTCCATTGAGTAATATACTGCTACGAGTTGCACCTTGAAGTAGAAGTGTGAAATCAAATCCTTTGTATTGGAAACCAATAGGTAAACCAAACTGTATTTCCGGAGTTCTTGGGTATCCTCTATGGGTTTTATCGTCTGAATCTATCTTTCCATCTCCATTTAAATCCTTATAAACTACATCTCCCGGAAATAGATTGCCCCAAGGCTGATAACCATCACCTTCATTAGAAGCATTCAATCTGTCAGCTTCAGCTTGATCATATACTAAATGATCAACTACATACACAAAATGTTCCCCGACCGGACGTCCCGTAGATCTTCTCCAAGGATAATCGTATTCCACTTCATTCATGAATTTAATTTTGTTACGCGCAAAGGTCATATTAGGCTTGATGAAATAGCGAAAATCTTTACCTATTTGTCCATTCCATGATAACTCCAAATCAATACCTTTATTATCAACTATTCCGGAATTCACAAAAGGAGCACTTTTTCCTACAATATCGGGGAATCCCAGTTTATTGGCATCTCTTAAATTCGTTATAATGTTGTACCGATGTTCAAAAAACAGATCTGCGGTCAAGGTTAACTTATTATTAAAGAAAGCAGCATCTAATCCAAAATTGGACTTTCTGGCTTTCTCCCAAGTTAAATTGGGATTTGCAAAGTTACCTTCAGCTAAACCTCCTATTGAATTAGAAAAATTATCTATTCCAAAAGAATAGCCACCACCTCCTCCATAAAACTGCAAATAGGCAAAACGGTCATCATTATTATCGGATATTTTATCACTTCCTACCCAGCCCAAAGAAGCTCTTAACTTTAAATGGTCTAGCCATTTCTTAGTTTTCTTCATAAACTGTTCTTCCGAAATGACCCAACCAATTGCTCCGGAAGGGAAAAATCCATATCGCTTACCCGGTGCAAAATTTTCAGAGCCGTTATAGCCAAAATTAAATTCGGCCAAATATTTGTTGTTATAGCCGTAAGTGGCCCTTCCTGTCATACCTTGATAGCGATAAGGAACTCTACTGTCATACGTCCTCTCCGATCTATTAAAAAGTAGTAATCCGGAAACATTATGAATGCCAAACTTACGTTGATAATCCAATCTCAACTGGTAGTATGTCTTACTCTTTGTTGAGTTGTGAGAAAGAGAATTACTGATTGTTTCATCTTGGTCATACCAAGGATTTCCCAAGATGTACTTGCCATCATATTCATTATTATTCATATAATAACTTCCGTTGCTGCCTTCTGAAGGTTGAAAAGTCGCATACCGTCCGTACGAAGCATAGCCAGATCCTCTGGTTTCAAGAACTCTCCTAATCCATCTGCCTTCCGAAGCATCGTATGAAAAGGTAGCTTCAACCTTAAGTCCTTTTGTTATAAAATCAAGTTTATGACCTAATGAAAAAGAACCATTTAAATATGTATTCTTTTCATTTAGATAGCCTGTTCTTGACAACTCACCAAGTAGATTGTATCTATGAATAGCATCACCATACAGTAATCCATAGGGATTATTAATTACATAGCTTTCATTCGCACTATTTCCATTATCAGGGAGAGTTATCGGCAGATAAGGTGGCTGAGTATTAACGATATCTACAATCCGTGAAGCAGTGGTTCCCGGAGCGTTACGATCTGTAATTCGGGCTCCAAGATCTATCTTTAAATAAAAATTTTTATTGATGTCAATATCCATATTGGTACGAAAATTATACCTTTTGAATACTGCCTGTATGTCATTAGAAGAACCTTCAGTAGTGTGTTTATAATTTCCATCCTGCTTGTAGTAATTGGCAAGAACATAGTATCGAACAATATCCGAACCACCACGGACCGATAAGCTATAATCTTGTTGGGCTCCGTATTTGAATGCATAATCCCTGTAATCCCAATTATAACCTAAGCCATCGGAATTATCTCCCTTCGCTTTCCGGTAATTTTCTATCTGCTGATTACTAAAAAGAAAGGAACTGCTAACATTCGGATCCGAATTAATCATAGCCTCATTATATAAAGTGGCATAATCTGCAGAGCCCAAATACTCCGAGAGGTTAATCGGCTTATTTAAACCGAACGAAGCTTTAAAATTAACAGTTGCCCGTTCTTGGGCTTTTCCACGTTTGGTAGTCACAATTATAACTCCATTTGCTCCTCTAATACCGTATGCAGCCGTAGCGGAAGCATCCTTCAATATAGTAAAAGTCTCTATTTCTTCAGGTGCTAAATAAGACATATCGCGCTCTACCCCGTCAACAATAACAATTGGAGAACTGTCACCATATGTTGCAACTCCTCTGATATTAATATCAGACATATCTACTCCTGGTTCACCTCCACTAAATTGATTGACCATTAATCCAGGCATACGTCCTGCTAGAGCATTGTTTAAATTAGCTGTTGGACTTTGTACCAGATCTTTAGTCGTCAAAGTTGACACAGCGCCTGTTATAGTAGCCTTTTTTTGTGTCGTATAACCTACTACGACTACTTCTTCCAAAGCTTTAGAATCTTCAACAAGTACTACAATTAGGTCTTTTTTACCTTGTAAAGGCACTTCTTTAGGCTGATAACCTACGTATGAAAAGACAAGACTCGCATTTTCATATGGAACCTTCATCGTAAATTTACCGTCAACGTCCGTTATTGTTCCAACTCCGCGAGAGCCTTTTACCATAATATTAACTCCGGGGAGAACGTCCCCATTCTGATCTTTAACTTGTCCTTTGACCGTAACTTCAGACTGTATCGGGCTCATTGCATTAGCAATCTCATGAAATTCAGCCCTTAAATTTTCAGACTGCACTATACAAGCAATCAGAAGTATTACGAATCTCCATTTTCTTAGTTTGATCTTCAGCTTTTCTTTTTTTTTCATAATAATTAAATCATTAGTTAATTAAAAAGATCTCTTAATATATATGATGCACATCATTTCATTATTTTTTAGAACCGTTCCTACATTACTTATTGTGTATTAATACTATGCCGACATGAGAAACGGAAAAATCTGCTATTGCAAGGATTCTATTTAATGGTTGCGAAATAAAAAGCGCGGCATTAAAATGAAGGTTAATTCCCGGTTAATTAAATGAAGAAATAAATTATTATTTTGTTTCTTTCTAATTAATTCGAATCAAAGGTGCCTTTATTATGCAGCTCCTTGTAACTCACTAGACATTCAGCATAAAAGATAATTTCTGACTCTGTTCTTTAAGCTTCACTTACTCCTGTATAATAGAATAAATATCCATTTCATCTATAGTAAAACCTCAAATAGCGTATATAATTATAATCCCCACTTCTTATAAATTTTATTGCTCGTCTTATACTTGATAGAAGTCCCGTTTTCGATTTCAGACCAATCAATCCAAGTCTTTTTCATCGGGATTCCATTGATTTTCATGCTCTCTATATAAGGCTTAGATATGCCACCTCCTTCTATTGTAAGAGTCCCTTTAGGAAGATGCAATGTAAGGTTCTCAAAATAGGGTGCACTAATACTGAACCCAGCTACTCCGGGAATCATTGGATAGAGGCCGATAGAAGCAAAAACAAACCACGATCCCATCGAACCGCAATCGTCATTTCCGGGCAGTCCGTCAGGCTTTGATGTATACATTTCATTTAATATTCGATGTACTGTTTCGGATGTTTTATACGGACGATCCGTCCAATTGTATATCCAGGGAACTTGAAAATCGGGTTCATTGCCTGCTGCAAAATAATGGTCGTTATATCCGGCATCTAATCGTACAAATAAGCTATCCAAACGTTTGGAAGCAAATTTCTTTCCTCCGATTGTATCTATCAATGTTTTCAAGTCATAAGGAACCATCCAGAAATAACTTTCTTTGGTCGCTTCGCGCCAATCATCGTTCGGATTCTTCCAGCTAAGGTCTTGTGTACGACGTGAGCGTAGCCAATTGGTGGAAGGATCATATAGATTCTTCCAATTAAGAGAACGTTTCATAAAAAAGGAGGCATCTTGCTCTTTCTTTATAGCTTGCAAAGCAAATTGTCCGATAGCATAATCCGATGAGGCATATTCAAGGCATAAGGATGCATTTACTATACCTTTATTTATATAATTAGACAACCCGGGACGGACTTCTACATCTTGTGAGTATATGCCAGGAATACAAGCTGCTTGTTTCATGTGTTTATAAGCTGTTTGAATATCGAAATTCCGTCCACCGAAAGCATATGTATTTGCAATAATAATAGGCATAGGATCACCGTGCATCACTCCGGTTTCTATGTTGACGGCAATCCATCTTCCGTATCCTCCCGCTTGTTCGGCAAAATCGATTGCAGACTGCATCATATCGGAGCTTTCTTTCGGGTAAAACATGGCTAGCAGCTGGCACTGAGTACGATAAGTATCCCACCCGCTAAAAGTAGTATACTGCTCTTTTCCCGGTTGAATTTTATGAACGGTAAAGTCAGCTCCAATATATTCTCCGTTCACATCATTAAATATATTGGGATGAATTAACGTATGGTACCAATGCGTATAGAATTGGGCAAGCTTGTCCGCGTTCTCAGATTGAACTTCGATTTTCCCCAATTGTTTATTCCATTCATTTTGTGTATCTGACAGCACTTGTTGGTAGTTGCGTCCATTGTTGTCTACACGGAGGTTTTCTTTTGCGTTTTCAATAGAAACATAGGAAATGGCAATTTTATACTCAATACTCTGATCTTTCTCTGTATCAAACGTAAAGTATCCTCCGGATTGGGTTCCTCCGATTTGATTTCTTCCTTCTTTCAGATTATTACCTTTCCATGTGCCGAATTCTTTAGCTTTGTGATTGAATTCTGCGGCAAAGAATATACGGTAATCTGTTTTATAGCCACAAAAATTGCCTCCCTCCGCATATCCTTCGCAAGAAGAAGGAGAGGTGATTCGAATAAAAGCGTTGGAAAGTTCGGTAGAACTTACTCCAGAACCGATTAAAACGGTACCTTCCTTCTTCTTGGCAGGAAAAATAAAACGGGCGATTCCGCTTCGCTTGGATGTAGTTATATGACAGATAACCTCATCTTTCATTTCTATGGACAAGCAGCCTGCCGTTGCTTCTTTAACAACTTGATAACGGGGAAAATCATCCATATCTTTAGGTGATCCCATTATCCTTCCGCTAATGGGAAGTACAGGAAAATTGCCCATGTGAGGGCATCCGGAACCAGACATTTGATTGATCACTATTCCTTTTTGGGGTGAGAAAAAAGCAGGGGTAAATTGTATCATCCCAAAAGGGTAACTTGCACCGATATATGTATATCCACAACTTAATCCGTTGCCTTCACTTCCAATCTTTGTGTCTACTAATTTTGCATAGTTCACTTGTTGTCTTGGGTTCGCTTTTTGGGCCATACCATTCTCGCAAATAAACAGAAGTAAGAATGAGTATAACAAGGATACCATATGGCGTTTTTTTCTCATCACAATTATTTTCTTAAAGATTAATTAATTGCAAAAAAAGACCTCTGGTATTAATGAAAAGATTAAAATCGGGTTAATTAATAGAAGAAATTTATTAATATTTTGCAGGTTTTAACGACTTGACTCTTTTTGTGAGAAAATGACATTAACTAATTTTTAAATAATTGTTTCTTCATAAAATATAATAATATTAAATATTACCTTTATACCCGCAAATGTAAGCTTTACTAATATGATAGAATGCACACGAAATAAGTCTATGGTTATTGTGTTGATTATCATTTTATTCGCAAGCCCTTATTTGTGTGCTCAAGGGTTGCGATTCTATGGTAATAAAGTTCCTATAGAGCAACGTACTTCTTATAAGCTTTTTAATGAAGAGTTTCTGCCTGTTTTTTCTGACTATATTGATATTGAATTTAGTTTGAGAATTTCTCAAAGTGGAACTTTTGGTTATCTGTTTCACATGGTTAATCCTGCTAATAATGATGCATATAGTTTAACTTATAGTTATGTAAACGATAAAACAAGCGTGTTTAAGTTTAATACCGAAGGGAAAGTCAATCATATTTCCATGAACTTTCTTAATGACTCCGTAATATCTCAATGGCTTCCTGTAAAATTGCATATTGATTTTGAAACGGGAGGAAGTGTACTCACTATTGGAACTAAGGTTGCAAAAGGAGTAATTCGCTTAGCGAATCGTCCTCAAAAAATTCAGCCGATTTTAAGTTTTGGTCGTCGGGAATATCTGGTAGATGTTCCAGCTTTCTCTATACAAAAGTTGAAAATATCAAGTAAAGGACAGACTTACTTTTTCAAATTGAATGAGAGTATAGGACACGAAGTACACGATAGTAACGGTGATATTCAGGGGACGGTGGTAAATCCTTATTGGTTAATTAATGATTCGTATCATTGGACCAAAGTCGCCACGTTTGTAACTTCCCCGTGTATGGGCTCCAAATTCAATGTTAAGAGACAAGAAATAGAGTTTATAACATCTGATTCTCTCTTTATTTATCAAGTGAATGCCAAACATTCTCTAAAAAAGCCTTATGCAAACAGTATGCCTGTCCATATGTTGCTGGGGACGAGTTTCATTAATGGGGCCGATGGGAAATTGTACGCTTATGAAATTAATAATCTTCCAATTAATAGCCTGACAATGGCTGCGTTGGATCTGTCAACACTTCTTTGGCAACCGGTGGGGAGAGCGTTTACCAAAGTTCAGCTACATCATCATAATGGCTTGTGGGATAATCACCGGAATCGCTATATGGTATTTGGAGGATTTGGTAGCCGATCGTACAGTAACAAATTCCTAACTTATAATCAGATTTCCGACCGATGGGATACACTTCAATTTAAAGGTGATAAACTGACACCGCGTTTCTTTTCTTCCATGGCACCTTCCAAGCAAGGCAATTATTTATATATTTATGGAGGGGTAGGTAATGAATCGGGGGACCAAAGCATTGGGCAGAATTATTATAACGATTTGTATCGGATCGATTTGGAACGGCATACTATTAAACTACTTTGGAATCATCCGATAGATGAAAAACGCGTACCTTCCGAACAGATGATTTTATCGGATGATGGAAAATCACTTTATGTGATTCGGTATGCACAATATATTAAATATACAAGTCTACAGCTTTACCGAATTTCTATTGCTGATGGTAAAATGGAGCAATTGGGCGATTCTATTCCTTTTGTTTCGGGATCAATCGTTTCTACTGTATCGTTATATTATAATCCGATATTGAAGGAATTCTATTGTGTTACTCAGGAAGTTAATGAAGATGATAACTGGGTGAAAGCTAATGTTTATGAGTTATCTGCGCCTCCAGTCAGCAGAGCAAAAATGGAATATTATTCCGTGAAAAATAAAAGTTCTGGCTTGAGCCGGATATTGTTGTTGGGAATATGTATTGTCATCTCGGGAAGTTTAGGAGTCTGGATCTTTTTTTATCGTAGGAAAAGGCAGAGAAGGAAAAACGATGTGCCTGACTTTGTACCGGACAAAATATATCATAAAGCTTCTATAGATGAGGGAAATCATGAGGTTCTATTGAATAAAGCTTCTCTTCAGGTTGCAATGAAAAGAAAAGAAAAAGAATGCAATAGAATTTATATATATGGGATATTTACAATTTATAATAGGTCGGGGCGAGATATAACTTATTTGTTTAGCAAGAAGCTAAAGTATCTTTTCCTGTATATTTTACTAAATAGCACGGGAAGAGAGAAAGGAGTTCATTCGTACGCTTTGAATGAGATTTTTTGGCCGGATAAGTCTGAGGATAAGGCCAAAAACTTAAAAGGGGTAACGATTAGTAATTTGCGTAAGGCACTGATGGAGCTGGATGGAATTAAACTTTTAAATGAAAAAGGTGTTTTCAGTATTATGATTAAAGAAGATATTTGCTTCTGTGATTATTTTAGTATGTATGCTTCTTGGACAAATCATCCGCAGTCTTGTGACATACTTCTCCCAATATGGGAAAGAGGCAAACTTCTAGAAAGTGAAGAAAGTCTTCTATTCGATAAGTATAAGCAAAATTCAGAGAATATTATCTTGTCTTTGTTACCAAAGGATTTGCCGACCTATTATCAGCAGAACGCGTATTCTTATGTCCTCCGAATCTGTTTTGTTATCCTGAAAAGAGATCCATTGAATGAGCAGGCGTTATATTATTGCGTTCACTCTTATAAGAATTTAAATGATTTTGAAAATCTGTCGAAAATCTATTCAACTTTTATTATTGAATACCGAAAAAGTATGGGAGAAGATTTTCCTCATACTATCGAAGAATTACTTCATGCAAAAGAACCAATTTAGTGATTCTTCTTTAGTTTGATTGTTTTTTATTATTTCAAATGCTCTGTTTTGATACTTAAAACACTTTGTTTTGACGGTCAAAACAAAGTGTTTTAAAAGACAAAATAACTTGTTTTCCTATAGGAAACAGAGTTTATGCTGTACTTTACGAGATAGTGCGTGACCGTTGGAACAAACATGATTGACTATATTAGGAAAAGGTTCACACGTTATGACTCATATTTTCTAATTCAGTATACAGCAAACAGAAAGCTTTCCTTGTTTATATACATTCTATCCCCCCTCCTGCTTCCCTTTACAAAGCATCCAAACGATACCTAATCTGCCATACACAGGAGTAATATGTCCTTTTGCAATTAAAGACAAAACATATTTATAGAAAGCCGACATCGTTTTACTGGCCCGTCAAATTACCTCTGCAAAGTAATACTCATCAGGCCGATCACTACATCATTCGAAAGAGTTTCCAGTGTGAGATGAGACAACGTCTTCTGCGAATTAAGTGGCATCTCTAAGAGTACGGCAGCTCCCCCATCCACTATGCGGGTAACTCCACGGAATCCCAATTCTTCCCCCAAGTGATTACTCACTTCACCCGTCTTCAAACGAAGCCGGTACAAAGAAGGGGCATGCCGGTTGAAAGCCTGTCCATCTTCAAAGAAAACTTGTTCAATAGGAGGCCAGTTATCCGGATTGACGAGCGGCAACACATCCGAAGTGCCATCTGTATAGTAAATGCGGATAAGTCCGTTATCAATATGACATTGCATGTGATTGGTACTTCCCGCCATCAGGAGATAGGCCCGGGAAGCTCTTCCACTGAGAGTAACATTCAAACTGTCGGGATAATTATCCCACAACGAAGTAAAAGCAATGTTACGCCCTTTTGCCGGAGTACGGAACGGTATTCCTAAAGCCGTATCAATCTGATTATCACGCACGCCTGCCCGCAATCCCGAATCATCAATATTGGCAGTAGTCAACGGATGACACCATTCACCGATGCCTTGTTTCGGAAGTTCAAGCGTAGTATAAGGTGAACGCGGGGATAAATACTGATTATGAAAAATATCCGTTACCAAAGCATTGAACTGTCCATCCATGGATACCGGTTCACATTTATCCGCAACAACATGAGTAAAGCTTTCTGCCTTACCCGTAGAAGCAAGTTGCTTTTGGCAACGGTTGACAGGTTCCCACCACTCCATCTGTCCTTCCTTTACACGGACAAACCTTGTTGGCGCGTCCGAGGAGATATACCGGGAAGGCACCGTAACGTCTATCACTTCCATTCCGTCATAAGAATTTGCAGAAAGAGTTTTGGCTTTACTCTTATCAGAGTTCGGACAGATTTTAACTGCCGGATTATTCTCATCCGAATGCCCCGGCTTTGCAGAAGCACTCGATTTCAAAGAAGAAAGACCTTCCTTTGATACGGGAGAACCTTCCTTCAAAGAAGAGCTTTCCCTTAAATAAGTAGCAGAAAGCCTTCTAGCCTCATCAAGGGAAATCCGGCGTCCTTTCCATTCAATACGGACTTTCATTGCTGCATCGGATGGAGCCGCTAATGTAACCGTTATTTCCGGACGACCGACAGCATGCTCCACTGCATTCCATTTCACGGCAGTCCCGTTAACAGTGAGTGACTTTATTTCTGGGTAACGCACCGGAAGACGCAACTCCATCGTATGAACCGCCTGCAAATGATGAGTGATTGAATATTTCGTAGACCTTCCACTTGATGCCTCTTCATAATCAAAGTCAATATCAGGAGTATGCAAAGAAGCATATCTCCATGTATCAGGAAAGCCGGGTTTCACAAGCAAACGTCCATTCATAGCATCAGGCAGAATACCATACAGCCCTTCCACCAACACACGGGAAGCAATCCCAATAGGATCACCAAAATCACGGTAACATTCCCCACGGGCAGCATCATAGAAACTGATCTGACCGAAGTTCCCCGGACTATCACCCAGATACATGCCATCAAGAACTGAACTCTTCAATAACTTAAAGCCGGCATTATCACGTCCCGCCTGAAAATAAGCCAGCGCCGTATGCATCACTTCCGCAAAAGCCACATTATTTATACTCCAGGAATAAGGCAACCAATTAGTTGTGGATACAGTGGCATATCCTTCATCTTCCAGTCCTGTACCACGTACGGAGATATGAGGAATCTCCGTATCAACGTAGTGCATAGCTTGGTAAGCCTGAAACGGATCTGCTATATCACTATCCAGAGAATGGTAAATAGTCCACACCGCTGCACTCTCATGCAAACGCTTATGCCCCATAAAATCCTGAAACTCCGCCCAATGCCCCTTTGCAGGCATCCATAAACGCTTATTCAACGCATTCAATATCTTCTCCGCCTCCTTCTTATAGGGAACAGGATCCTCACCGATCTTTTCCGCAATCATTGCCGCCAAGCGGTTGGCCCGGTAATTATATGCAGACGAATGAGTAACGGCTCCACTATTATAATACAATGCATCGCTCGCCCAAATGCAGGCATAAGCATCATACAAGCCATCATCATCAGGATCATAGTTCCGTTTTTCCCATGCCAGAGAACGTTTAATAACAGGCCATATCTTACGCGCATAATTCAAATCTCCAGTCCAGTTGAGATGCCAAAGCAGTTCATCAATATAACAGAGATTCATATCATAATGATGCATCTGATTATCCCGATGCGGATTACGGCAAATATAACCATTGCTATACATGGGAGTTCCCCACTTCTTTACCGCACGTGCCAAAGCCAAAGCAGAATCTTGCGCGGGATGCGGAATAGTATTCGGCACAGTCGTTACCTGACTGGCTGCGTATGCATTGAAATGCGTTCGGGCTCTGTCATGCCAGCCCAATATGTCACCCACATAAGCAGCACGCCAACCACTTAAAGGCATTCTCCACCCCACAGCACCGTGAAGCCAGACTTCCCCATCCCAGATGCCATCGGCAGCAACCGCCAAAGCACCTCCCAAAGTATTGAAATAAGGATCGGGAGTTTTGATTTGTATGCGTGAAGCAAGAGCCACACGAGCTTGTTCCGACTTAGCATATAGTCCGGCACCTTCTTTTAAAGAAGGGACCTGCAAGGCATAATCGCGGACAAGCAGATAGACAGCTGCCCCGGCAGTCTTCGTTTTTGGCACTATTTTTTGTTTTACATCCTTTCCTTTATCTAAATAAGTACTGGAACCAGCAACATGTTTACCAATAAGTTGATTGTTAGAAATTAGCGCAATATCCACCGTTTGCAAATGCAGCGGATGCTCAGGTGCATCAAAACAACCGAGAGGATCAGCGCCCATATCTCCGTTACGGCTCAATTTAGGAAAACGGATTTCCGAAAGATAAGCACGCAGAAAAGCACCTTTAGGCATATTCACGGGAGCAAACTTCCAGATTACCGCATCTTCATCAGGTAAAGCAAGAGCATCGATTCTTAACTCAGCATTTTTCCCCCACGACGAATGTTTCACACGATAACTCCGCCGCCCCGGTGTATAACGCGCCTCACACCACACGGTCGAATCGAGCGCCACAGAACTGCCATCCTTTAAATAAAGACGGAAACGGATATTCTTGCTATTGCGCTTTTCGTATACGGCAAAAACAGGACGGTCACTTGTTTCCAGACGGAAAGCTGTATGGCTGCCATATAGTGCACGGGTATAACGGTTCTTCCCATTGACACAGACAAAATCTTCTCTATCCGGCCTGTACTGTAACACACGGACGGTTCCCCGCTTATCATCATTATAAGAAGTTGATTCAATCAGATCACCTGCCTCTTTGGCTTTCTTATTGGAAGCAGCATACTGCCCGCACATCTTAGCAGGCAGTAAAGATATGATCATAATAAAGAGTAGATGCTTCATTAAATTCAATCTTATTTATAGCGATTAAGCGAACCCCTTCTCAAGAAAAAGAGGAGTAAAAGTCATCAAAGAATTAAGGCATCGGCTTCAAATCTTCCCAACGGACATCCCATTTACCGTTTTTAGGGAATCCGGGATTCTTAGTTTGACAACCATCCCAACCAGCACACATCATAGCTACAGCCGTCAACAAGCCGCCATTACCCGGTAAATAAATCCGCAAACGCCCATCTTGATAATTATGTCCACTCACCAGATAAGTATTGGTGCGCTTATCCATTAGCAATGCTCCCACTGCCTTTTCTGGTTCACCCAAACGAGCGGCATTCATTGCCGTCATCGGATAGTCCCAGCCCCAAGTCTTATCCCAGTTCCAATTATCCCATACCCAATGAAGCGTATTCTTCATGTAATCGGTACGAATCAATTTATTCATCGGCAAAATGCCAAGCGCCCCCAACACAGCCATGTGATCGGAAGTAAAACGAATATCCTTATAAGTCTCCGGTGCTGTTTCAGCAGCCAGGTAAAGATGGTTATCGTTGTATGCCAAAGGAGAAAGTTTATTAATCATTTCATCCCAAGCTTTATTCCGTTTCTCCCCTGCACGCTCGCGCCACTGCTGGGCTACGCTCATCGCATAGTGCCAGTACGAAAGCTCAAAAGGCGGATTAATAGTTTCAGCAGCACGCAAAGTCTCCTGTGCCGGAATAATACCTTTTAATACATAACGCTTATTGATAGAATCATAGGTTGCAAAAGAATACATAAACTCCGCAGTCTCCTGCACCAATTTATTATATTTTTTAATAACCTCCTTTGAAGGATTGGCACGATAGAGCAACTCGGCAAGATAAATCAAGTGAGGTTGCTGCCAAATCAGGAAACTGCCCACTTTAGAAGGAGCTTCCATTCCGCTCGGATCAGTCATCTTCATCCAGCGCACTCCATCAAATCCCTGACGGGAAGCAATTTCGCGAGCTACCGGCTCCACCTTCTCATACCATCCTAACGTACGGTCCAATAGGTCAGAGTGTCCCCACAAAGCCTGCCAGGATTGATGCCACCAAATCATTTCAAGATGGAACTTGCCAAACCAAGAGTTGTAAGTCAGACCGGTTTCCTGCGGAGGAGTAGTCCCCGCGCATTGCACGGCAAGTAAGTACTGACTGAGAACAACACGGCGCTCCAATTCCTTAGCACGTGGATCGGTACAATGTGAAAAGTCTACAACTCCACCCTTACGCCAAAAATCACCCCAATACTTCACAGAAGCACTTTCCGTTTCAGCAAAAGAAGGCAAAGCATGTTTTATGTCGGAAGCATCCGGATTATTAGCCATAAACCGGCAAGAAAAAGCCAGTTCATCTTGCTGTGGAGTAAGAGTGAAATAATTCTTTTCTTTTTCAGCCAATACAGCATTACCCTCCCAGCGAAGTACTACATAATAAACAGTAGAATCCAGCGTGCATTTCATCAATGCTGAGTGAGCATCCTGACGAATAACATCAGTAGAATGTTTGTCATTTGCATTCCAGTCACATGCATCATCGCTATGTCCACCTGTGGGATAGGGAAAATGAAACTTTACGCCTGCATGTATCTTTGAAGTCACACGGGCTGCAATCATATCCAAACTGGGATGACAGACTGTTTGTATATTAAAGGAATCTCCTTTCAATGAGAAATGACTGTTGATCTCTCCTTTCCACATATCCAGTGTCTGGCGAATGTCGGTAATATCTGCAGGGCTCACATCCTGTCCTAATTCGAGTCCCACAACGCCTAAATGCAAACGGTGCGGATTGGCACGAAACCAACCGGCAGCTTCCTTTTGCCTCCCGGGTTCCTTGAACTCCACGGAATACGGTTCCATTCGGCCACGCCCGAAATCATAATCTTTCAACGTTTCATTATGCGTAAAATGTTTAGGATTGGCAAAACTATGCCATCCCCACTGGCTCTGTGTACCCAATGGAACACCTTGTGTATATAACTCAGGAAATGTTTGCAACCCGGTAGCATCTACCGTGAAAGCGAATTCACCATTACCTACAGTGAGTGAAGACAACGAGTCGAATGCAGAAACTTGAGGATCATTACGGGTTACTAAAGCCTCACGGTCTATCGGGGCTTGCTGTTTCTCCGAACTGCAAGCTGTTACAATTAAGGCCGCAAGAAAGAAATAAATTACTTTTCTCATGGTATCATTACAGATAGTTAGATTAATAGATTTGACAAAGATAACAGTTATTACAAAACTCCTATCTAATTGTATTGGCAGAAATGATAAATGATTTGTTTTTCCACCCACTTACTTTTTACAATGCTTCTTCTCTACTCATTTGACAAGCCCATTTAGATAAACCTCAATATTGGTATACTCTTTAGACAAGCCATAAGAAGAAGCATCCGAGGCATCTTCGGGATTTAATCCATGATGGCGTTCCCAGCTATCTGGCATACCATCAGCATCACTATCCACAAGAACTTTACCTTTCTTCAAAACAGGCCAACCGCCAACGTCTTCCTGTGAGTTAATAATGCCGTTAGTACCATAGGTGCCAAGCCCCTTGCCAACCTGACGGAGTACCTCCTTGTCATAAGCATCGCGTGAGAAACTACATCCAACCGATTTCAATACTCGCTCATAGGCTATATAAGGAGTATCTTCTTCAATTGGCTCGTAAGGGAATGGCGTTTCGACCAGGCAAGAAGTTGTTTCTTCCCCACGTGCAGGAATCGCTTCGGGAGAAATGCCCGAATCCAGACCTGCACTTTTTCTTCCCGGTATATAGCATTTCCCGGCACGATCAGTCACCGCTCCGCGATTATTAAGAGTGACACCATCATCTCCAGCCATCACATTACCCGCCACATAATAACGTCCGGTTCCATCTTCCGAAACATCCAACAGACGATGATGTTCAGAAGCCGGTCCCGGCTTATAATAATTCTTCACCATATTGATTTCGCCATGATGTCCACCGCCATAGGCTGATTTAAATCCCCAGTTATAAATCACATTATTGCGAAAATCCACCCACTTGGTTCCGTCTACTGAAGAAAAGCGGGGATTACGGCTGGCGTTATTAGCTAACAGATTATGATGGAACGTAGCTTTATATCCTCCCCATATTCCACCAAACCCATGTTTCCCTTTGGTATGGATAGAGTTATTCAAGCTATGAGTAACCAAACACCACTGCACGGTAAGATTTTCGGTTTTATAAATAGATAAGCATTCATCAATACTCCAACTGGCAGATAAATGATCTAAAATAACATTCTTCTGTCCGTAACGTCCCCCGCCAATACCATCACTATCCAGATGATGATGATTTCCGACCCGAACGCGGATGTAACGAACAATTGCATTACTGGCATTAACAATCAACGGATAGTCTTTCAAGCAGATTCCATCCCCCGGAGCCGACTGTCCTGCAATAGTAATGCTATCGTTATCGACACGTAAAGGAGATTTTAGCTCAATTGTCCCATCTACTGCAAAGACAACGATACGCGGTCCTTTAGCTTCTACTGCTTCACGAAAACTTCCCGCCCCACTGTCATTTAAATTAGAAACGATAAACACGCGGCCGCCACGACCACCACTGGTGTACTTGCCATACCCTTCGGCACCGGGAAAGGCCAATTGTTGTGCTTCCGCACTTGTTAACACCGCCATCAACAATATGCTGATGACAAAAGATAAGTTTTTCATTTTTATATCATAGATTAATGTCTCTCAAGACCAAAATAACGTAAAATAGAGAAAGCTTCTTTCAACAGTAACTTCCTCTTTCCCTCAATCAATCTTTTCTGAAATCAAACAGCAGTCCTAATCTTAGCCCTTCGTCTCCTTTCTTAATCCGTATGGTCCCCGGCTGACTTTGAGGACCTTGCTGACTAGTCGGCTTAAACGAACGTATGGCCGGTATATCCAGCAAGAAAGAAATATCTCCCGCAGGAAAATCAGGCATGGTATTGACCCCATCTTGTCGTCCATGCGGCTCTTCCGGAGTGAATACACGCAAAAACACTCCATCAGTGGAAGCATAGACCGTAAAAGGAACTGTTGGACTTTGAATTGTAGCCCAATACAAATTGGCATGATATCCTTTAAATTCAGGATATACCAAACTGACCGGAGTATCATTTCCTTTTCTTATGGGAATGCCATGACTCTCACCGGTTATCGTGTTATTATAAGCTTTCTCCCAAATACCATAATTCGTACCGGGGATACGGTTTTTCCACACCCGATAAGGACCGCGTCCCAACCATCGCATTCCTGTACATGACTTTTCAGGATAGGAGAACGTAAAACCAAAGTTATAAACAGCTTCGTCCGTAAAAGCATCATCAAATCCTCCACCACCAGATGCTTTATTCAGCAAAACTGCATTCATGGAAAGCAATCCATCCGGATGCATCCGCCAAACGATAGAGTCCACAGCACCTTTATATCGTACACAGAGTATGGCATCACCTTGCTCCATACGAGCATTTAGTGAAACTAAACGCACTTTCATACCTACCGGCAAAGGGCCGTTCGTAAAAGGGATCTCCTGACGGTCTCCATTTCGAACAACAGAAGCTATCGTTGCATCACCACGACGAAAAACAACAGAGACTGCCGCAGAACGCAACGTAATTAAAGAATCAGTCTCGTCAATCCCAGCCACAGGATGAGCAACATCATTACCTGTCAGCGATTTATCCATATAAATTTCGGCATTGTCAACGCTATTTCCACCTCTTTGCTCTTCACGCTTTAAATAGCTTCCCGCAGACAAAACTGGATATGTACGAGTGCAAACCAATTGCCCATCAGGAGCATATGCCGTAAGTTCCAAAACATCCCCTTCAAAGAAGTTCTGAGGCAAGGTCATCTTTGCATAACCCGTTTCTCCGGGAAGTAATGCCGGCAATTGCACAGATCCACTATCTAATGTTATCATTGCTCCACTCTTTTCAGTTATCGCATTTACATGCTGAGCCATTTGACCATCCTTATGCTCACGAAACAAAGGAGACGGACAACGAAGTACCCGATAACACATGGTACATTCATTTAAATTAGTAAACAAATAACGGTTTGAAACCAGAAAATGACCGTTGAAGGAAGGCGTAATCATTAGAGAACCGACTTTCAGTGGAGACCATATTTCACGGACAGAGTAAAAACTGCCCTCCTTTTCACGATAAGGACCGACAATTCCATCAGGAGCATTATAATCATCACTATCCAGCTCTCCATTCCGGTCGGAACGACGTACCGCTTCATCACAAAATGCCCACATAAAACCTCCGGCAAAAAGAGGATGAGCTGTATAGCGAGCCCAGAAGTCTTCCAAACCGGCACCAAGTCCCTGATCATACATTCCATGCATAAACTCAGTCGGCATAAAAATCTTATAGCCATTAGTAAAACGCCCCACCCCAGTAAGATAAGTCGGATAGTGATGAGTATCTAATTCATCAAAATCAGCCCAAGGATGAATCACATGCCGTCTTTGCGGATCATAAGCCCTAAATAGTGTATCCAAAGCAGTATTCCACCCTCCTTCGTTCCCATTGCTCCACAAAACAATACAAGGATGATTAACATCACGACATACCATCTCTTTCACCAGCTTTTTACCGGTAGAAGTATCATAGGCATTCTGCCAGCCGGCTAATTCGTCAATATAGAGTAATCCCAACGAATCACAGGCGTCTAAGAAATGCTCATCGGGTGGATAATGCGAGCGTACAGCGTTCATATTCATTTCCTTGATCAACTTCACATCTTGCAGACTGATCTCCTTATTCGTCGTTCGTCCACCATCAGGATAGAAAGAATGTCGATTAATACCTTTCATGACCAACTTTGTACCGTTCAGATAGATCCCGTCGCGGGGACGGAAATCAATAGTACGGAAACCGACACGCGTATTCATTGTGTGAATAATGCTTCCCGTTTTATCCAACAAGGAAACTTTCAGCGTATACAAATAAGGCGTTTCCGGTGTCCATGCCTTAATACCCTTCCAACAGATATTTGTAATACTTTTCACCAAATTGCCATCAACATCTAAATTACCATCAAGATTACTTTTAATCTCAAGATTATCTTTAATAGCTAAATTGACTTGAATAGCTGAAACAGGATGCTCCTGTTGCAAAAGGGGCTTATCTCCCCTCACTTCATCCACTCCGTCACAAACTTGTCCTTTCAAAGGATGTACATCTTCTCCAGTAGCCGTAAGCGGAATTAATTCAAAGCTCAACTTTTCTCCCTTTGAAATATTCTTCAGACAAACTTCCGTTTTTAAAGTTCCGTCAGCTTTTGCATCCACGGCCAAACGTTCAATGTGGGATATCGGTTTTACTTCCAGCCACACCGGACGATAAATTCCCCCGAATAGCCACCAGTCGGCCTTGCGTTCCGCTGCATTCACCGATTTATTATCAGAGTGCTTTTTTACCCGCACTTCAACCTTATTCGATTTTCCATACTCCAATAAGCCCGTTACATCATAAGAAAAACGATAAAAGCCCCCCTTATGAACCTCACCGGCAGAAATACCATTAATAAGCACTTCCGTATCCGTCATCACTCCATCAAACCATAGACGAACGTCCTTTCCTCTCCAATCAGCGGGAACTTTAAGAGTACGTCGGTAAGTACCTTCCTCCATACTCGGATTTTTCACTCCTTTCTTTTTGTACCAACGCCCGTAAGTATATTCTCCAAATCCCTGTAACTCCCATTGCGATGGGACTTCAATCTTGCTCCATTTGCCACTATTACGACCAGCTGTACAACGGAACTGCCAATTTACCGTATGCCCCAAACCTGTTCCTGATAAATAGACTTTTTGAGTTTGCTGTGCCTGTAATGTACAAATTGCCAGACAACTAAGAATAGTAAGAAAGAACCTTTTCTTCTTCATAGTATATATATTATTCAGTTCTACAAAGAAACATATTGAAATTCAGAGAAAGAGTAAAGTATCTGATTTTAAGTCTGTTGAAAATGATAAGAAAAAGGCGGTCTTAAATAAAAGACCGCCTTTTCACTCACTGACCTATAATAAAGTAGTCAAATCACTAATAACATGGATGCTGTTCTCCAGTCAGACCTGTATTAATATCAATAATACTTGTCTGATTTAAAGGAACGCATTCAACTTTATTCTTACCTTCAGGTTGAATACTGCGAGTATCACCACACATGCCTCGATACAAGTTCAATATCCAAGTTTGATCTGTCCCATCAATATCCTTTGCAATCTTACGCCCGCCAGAAGGAGCCACACTACCTGTCATATCCAGCCAAGTATAGCCTTTACTTACCATTTCCAAAGAATCAGTTTTTAAAGGATGTTCCTTATATCCGACAAAAGATACAGCAACTACAGGATCTTCAAAACTAGTAGCAGTTTCTGCTTTATAAGCACGAAAGATATCTACGTTTGCAAATTCACCTTTGTGATCGACCATATTGAACAAACGTTGCTTAGTTTCAGCCAACTTTTCATACAAGATGCCCCAACGAATTAAATCCGTACGACGCCATCCTTCAAATCCCAATTCTAATTTACGCTCCTCTATAACTGCATTCTTAAAGGCTGCATAAGTAGTAGGCGTAGTTCCAATCAGAGCCTTATCACTTCCAAATGCACGAAGGCGAACTTCCTCATAAGCCTTTATTGCTTCTGACGTTGGCCCGTTATTTAATTCATTAAGTGCTTCAGCATACATCAGTAAAACATCTGAATAACGTAAAATTGGGAAATTGATATCTCGTTTGTTTACAGCTGTACCCACTTCCGTTTTCCATGTTGCACGAAACTTTCCAATGGTATTATTCCCATAAGGATTCATTTGACGAACATTCTTAGACGTAATGCCATAGTTGCAGATAGTAACATCCCGACGTTGATCCTTCTCATCAAAATCAAAATAATAAGTAGGAACAGCTGCCATTGCCGGCTGGCTCTTCATATACATTGAACTCGTATGGCAAAAGATACCATTAGTATAGCCATTAGCTATCCCATTGACATTAGTACCATATTGTCCATATTCAAGCATTGTTTCATCATTATATTTGCTTGCCAACAAATCACGGAAGACTTCTTCATAAGTCGGTAAAAGAGCATTTTCTTTTTGAGCAATAACTGCACCACAAGCATCTGCCGCTATTTTATATAAAGCTTTTATACGAGCGGGATCATCGCGTTGAGCCAATTTAACGGTCGATTTATCATAAGGAACTGTAGACAGATCCCAGCGAAGTGAATAACCGGCAGCATACAATGCCGTGCGAGCAAGTAAACCATAAGCTACATTTTTAGTGATACGCTCAGAACCGGAAACCATCCCTGCACTTTTCCAAGGTAAAAGGTCTATAGCTGTCTGTAAATCTTTCACGCATCCATCGAGAATAGTGTCACGGCTAACACGGGATGAAGTAAAGACTCCGATATCCTCAACAGGTATTGTAGGATAAGGAGCATCACCAAAATAGCGAACAATATTAAGATAATTCATGGCACGAATTGCATATGCTTCACCTAATAACATGTTAACCCTTTTTTGTTCCGATTCACTGACCGACATCTTAGGCAAGTTCTTTATACAAATATTAGCATATTCAATCCCTGTATACATTGCATTATACGTAGATGAAGGCGCATTGGAAGTCGTATAAACATAATTGCCTATATTATTTTTAGAGTTATTATCCGACTCAGTGGAGAAACATTCATCAGTACCCATCCCAAATTGATAATATAACTCACGATTAAAAGTACTTGAATAGCAGCCTAGCAAAGCCTTCTCTGCTCTGGATACAGACTCAAAAACCGTAGTACTATCCACTTTTGTATCAGAAGGCATATCCAGCCAATCTTGGCAAGAAATTACTGTAAGAGTAACTGCTGCCAAACCTAATATATTAATTATCTTTTTCATTTTTACTTTCAATTATTAAAAGGTTAAGTTAAGTCCTACCACATAACTTTTAGAGCGTGGATAAGAAGAATTATCAATACCCATAGTCAATAAGCTGGAAGAAGATGCCACTTCAGGATCATAACCACTATAACCTGTTATCGTTGCTATATTATTTAGAGTGCAATACATACGAGCCTTGCTAATGTGAACTCTTTGCAACCATTGTTTAGGGAATGTATAACCAAAAGTTATTGTACTTAAGCGAAGGAATGAGCCGTCTTCCAAATAGTAATCCAAACCATCAGTAATAGCAATCTTATTATCTGAATGGAGACTCCACATTGCTTCTTTATCGTATTGCTGTGGATTAAGTTCTGCTAAACGAGCCAGGTTTGTGGTCTCTTTTCCTGTAACCGGATCAACCAAGACAAAGCGTTTGTTCATCGTTGACAAAGTGTTCTGATTGGGAAGATAAGGACCAATAAAGCGTTGCGTACTCATATTAAAGATTTTATTACCTACTGTAAAATTCATGAAGACAGTCAAATCAAAACCTTTATAAGTAAATGTATTATTAAAACCACCGGTGAATTTAGGTTGCGCTTTTCCAATCACAGTACGGTCATCAGTGGACCACACAGGATTTCCCTCTGAATCGGTTGTTCCATTTATACATTTGTATTTTACATCACCTGGTTTAATTGAGCTACGGTTTTTACCTTTAAGACTAGCTACACCATCTTTTAAAGCATAAGTGCCATCTGATTTTTGGCTAAAGTCATCCGTCGTATAAACCCCGTCATATTGGTAACCATAGAATTGGCCCAAAGGCTTTCCCACTTTAATCATATAATCGATACGTGAACTCGCATTCTGAAGGAAATAGTCATTTCCGTCCTTTCCATAAAGGTCTAGCACCTTGGAACGATTAAACGCAATATTGAAATCTGTTGTCCAACGAAAATCTTTGGTCTTGACGTTCATCGTATTCAATACAACTTCCAAACCGCGATTACGAATAGCACCGATATTTTGATATTGATAGCTATAGCCTGTAGAAGTAGGAATCTTATTCTTTATAAGCAAGTTGTCTGATTGATTGCTGTAAACATCAAGACTTAAGTTAACACGACTATTCAAGATAGACATATCTAAACCAATATTTGTAGTCGTAGTTGTTTCCCATTTCAGATTTTTATTACCAATAATATTTCCAGGACTCAGCGTAGAGACATCGGCATCATCAATAGCAACATGTCCGGAACCATAATCCGTAGCATACATATTATCACCAATACGGTCATTACCAGCTTTACCATAACCCACACGTAATTTCAGTTGCTGGAATAAATTCCGATCCTTCATAAATGATTCTTCTGATATACGCCATGCAGCAGACGCCGATGGAAATGCACTCCATTGGTTACCTTTCGCAAATTTCGAACTTCCATCACCACGTAATGTAAAGTTTAGCAAATAGCGTTCTGCATAGTTGTAACTAACACGACTAAAAAATGAAACCTTCCCCCTACGTTCTTTAGAAGAATCATAAATCACTTTTTTTGCATCCTTTACTTTATTTAGTCCAAAATTGTCTGCATCAAATTCTAGATATTCATTTTCCAATTTGATAGATTCATCGTAGGTCGTTTCCTGCCCAACTAGAATATTGAGCTTGTGCTGTCCATAATCATGCGCCCAAGAAAGGGTATTGGTTATTTGCCATTTATACGCCTCACTATTATTTCTTGATCCATACGGTCCTTTATTGTTCTGGGCTGTTCTAGTACGACCATCATCCCAATAATCAGAGCGGGTCTGGGACCAAGTATAACTACCTGCAGTACGGAACATAAAATCCTTAAAAAGATCAAATTCCAACCCTGCATTTACTGAATACTGACGAGTCTTTTTAATATTCGTCACAGCATCATTCATTATAATAGGATTATAAATATCATATTGAGAGTCAGCCTCTAACATGGCATCACTAATATCCGTATTAATAAACTGATCATTAGTAAATTGAATACCACCGGTAACAGGTTGCAAAATAGTCATTTTGAGAGCGCCTCCCAAAGAGCCACCACCTTCTATTTTAGTATCAGAGAAATTCGTATTAAAATCAAAACGAATGCCTTTCCACAATTCATGATTTAATTTCAAACGGATATTATTCTTATCATATCCATGTTTTGACATGATTCCATCTTGTCCTGTATAGTTATAGCTCAACAGGTACTTGGTTTTATCAGTACCACCTGATATATTTACATTATGATTTTGACTCAATCCTGTCCCACCAAATACGACGTCCTGCCAATCAATGCCCGCACGATTAGCATAATCACTAGCAATACGCCCATAAGCGCCTGTATAGAAATCAGAAGCTGTAACATCACCGCCAAACATATCAGCAAACTTATCAGCATTACCTCCCAAGACTTGATATTCATACTGATACTTCACATAATCTTCAACATTAAGTAAGTCAAGCTTTTTGCCCAACTTCTCAAAACTAACATAAGTATTATAACTAACTTCCGTTTTCCCAGATTTACCTGATTTCGTTGTAATCAAAATTACACCGTTTGCACCGGCAGAACCATATATGGCAGTAGCAGAAGCATCCTTCATTATATCAATAGTTGCAATATCGTTAATATCGACATTCTTCAAGCCATCTTCCATATAAAATCCATCAACAATATACAAAGGATCAGAACTTTGGGTTATTGACGTACCCCCACGTACTGTAATATTAATAGAAGCCCCGGGAGCTCCACTCTGAGTTACAATATTCACCCCAGCTGCTTTACCAGTTAAAGCCTGCGCTGCAGTGGTCACGGGAGCAATTTTCAAGTCATCACCACCAACAGAAGCTGTAGCAGCTGTCAAATCTTTACGTTTTACCTTTGCATAACCAATGGATACGACTTCATCCAACATCACGGAAGACTCTTTCAAAGTTACCTCAAAATGCGTTTTGCTACCAAGAACAACTACCTTATCTTCGTAACCAACAAAAGATACAACTAATTCTTTAGCAGAAGCAGGAACCGAAAGTTTGAAGTTACCGTCCATATCAGTAATTGTACCGATAGACTTATCTCCTTTTACAGTTACGGCAGCGCCAATCACAACATCAACGGCATCCCTCACAGTTCCGGTAATCGTCTTGTTTTGAGCATACATGCTTAAAGGAAAGCTTATTAATAGAATCATTAATAAGCACAGATTTTTGTGCAAAATTCTCATAGATTATTAATATATTTGATTAATAAATAAATTCAAGCCTAACAAATTTCATCATCCGTTATCGGACACAGAATTTATGGGCACAAATATAGAGAACCCTACAATTTTGTAAAATACAACTTTTGATAGAAACACTTCCTCTTTTGACTTTTAGGAGAAGCATATCAAGCACTAAATATCAGAAATACAGTAGATTAATAATCTTTTTGACACTATCATATCGATTTTGACTTTACAGATCTTTATCATCGACATTAGTTTCTCTACCAAAAGAACGGTATTCCAATGGGGTAAAACCCGTGCGTTTTTTAAATAAGGAAAAGAAATGTTCCGTTGATTTATAATTAAGAGAAAAAGAGATCTCTTTTACAGACTGAGAAGTACTAATCAATAAATGCTTCGCCTTACGTAATTTCAATTCTTGAAAATATTTCGCAGGAGCATAACCGGTATAATCTTTAAATACTTTACGAAACCAAGAATAACTAATATTCAATTTCATAGCAAGTTCTTCCGGATCAATATCTTTAAGTACGTTTTCATTCATTATTATTTTTGCTTGCTCTATCTTCTGATCAACATCACCTACCTCAAATATTTTGTTCTTAGAAATGGATAATATCATTCCTATCATATGTAACACAATACCGGAAAGATATTGCTGAGAAGATATTTTATCGGCTTCTGCAATCTCCAAGGCACGAGAGAAGAGAGCAACAAGTTCTTCATTCAATCCTACTTCCAACACTTGGTTTTCTTTAGAGACAAAACCACCCTTCACCAAAGTATCAATAGCCGGTCCCTCAAAACCAATATAATACTCGTTCCATCCCGTTTGGGGATATGGATGATAAGTATGCCATTGACCGGGATAAAGCACGATCAAACGCCCTTTACAAACCTGTTTCTCAGGAGTTGTATCCGAAATAAACAGCCCTCTTCCCTTAGTAATATAAACCAATTGGTATTCACGCAAAACACGCCCCTTCTGAGCATTAAAAAAGTAACCTGTAGGATGATCCCTCAGTGGATATGGAGAATTAGGCTGGATTGATTGAAACCCAACAGTGTTGACCCATAGGCCAAACTTACGGTCCATATCATTTACAATCAGATACTTAAATTCAAATCCTAAATCATTATAATCCTTAGTCATAATTCGCGTTTAGCATGGTAGGCTTCGACAAAAATAAGAATTATTTGCGAAACAGAAAAAAAAGGGCTGCCCTGTTTACTAGAAATCACACTAATAAACAGAGCAGACTTATTAACGACTAACAACTATTTATTTACAACAATCTTATCGTATTGTTCTTCTGCCTTAATTTCTGTATACTTGGGAGCATCCATCATTTCAACAAGTGCACGAAGTACAGGACCTTCTCCCATTGGATCATTTTCTTGGGTAGGACGATTATAATAATAGGTCAAAGAAGGCATAATCCCTGTTCCCACACAGATATCCGTTACATCTCCATTATTAGTAATTTTCCCCAACATACCCTTTAAACCTTGTTCAGCAACATAAATATAATCGGGATGTAACCACCCCTCTTTCACCCCACGGGCAATGCCAAACACAAACATTGCAGTGCCTGTGATTTCCTCATATGAATCTTCCTTATCAAGTAATTGGTGCCATAATCCATTTTTTCCCTGATAACGGACTACGCCACTGGCTTGCTGCTGAAAATTCTTAATAATAGCAGCACGCAAGGGATGATTTTTAGGCATCATACTCAACAAATCCGCCTGAGCCATGAATAGCCACCCATTAGCACGACTCCAATGAGCCACTCCATGTTCTTTGGTATCGGTATGATAACAATGATAATAAAGTTGCTTCTCGGGACACCAGAGGTAGCGGGTATAATTCAGCACTTGATTAGCCGCATCATTAAAATATTTTATAACCCCTGTCAATTTTCCCATACGCGCCAGAAAAGAGATTGCCATAAAAGAATCATCCGCCCAAATGGTATTGACATGGGGCCAGAGACGAGCAATAGTGCCATCAACCAAACGAGGTTCAGCATAATTAAGGTGATCAGCTGTTTGATTAATATAGTTTAGAAAGGCTTTATCCGGATATTTCATTTGTAGATCAATCAGACTTGCTCCCATCGGGCCGTTATCATCCAGGCGTTTACCGCGAAAAAGCATATGCCAGCTAAGTTTACGGATAGCATTCCAACCTCCCTCTTTAAAGGCTTTATCATATTGCCGGTGAAAGAAATCTAAATTTCCATCATTAAAGACGAAATTCATATTTTTCAGTACATACTTATCATATTTCTTATCACCGGTTTTATCTGCCAGTTCCATTAAGGCAATATCAGTAACCCCATTGGTGTAGTGCCAGTTATTGTATTTGCAGGACACCTTTACATCCATGGAAAAAGGCAAATTCTTAACAGACTTATAAGTTTCACCTGTCTTCACATTCTTAAATTCATAAGTAGTAGTAGTCAATATTCGGTCTGCAATCTTTACCGCCGCTTCTTTCGCAGTCATCTTCGTTTGTGCAGTAAGAGAGGTTAAAACAAATAATAGGGAAAAAGAAAAAAACAATCGTATCATAGATCTATTAGTATAATTGATAATCAAAACAGGGGGCGAGAATTTATTTGGGCAAATTGAAAACACGAGTCAGTTCCTGCATCTGCTCTTGCGTCATTCCATCAGGTTCAAATCCCATATTTCTGGCAGCAATGTAAATCAACGCAGATTTATTCAACACATCTACCTGATCAAAAGCTTGCATAACATCACAATCCACTGCAAAAGCCCCATGTTTCTCCCACATCACGACATCATAATCGTTCAATTCGTTAATAGTAGCCTCTGCCATTTCCACCGAACCCGGTAATTTATAAGGAATGATCCCTAACCCACGTGGACAGAAAGCCTTAGTCTCAGGAATCATGCTCCACAAAAGATTGGTAGCCACATCCTTTGCTAAATACTTCTTACAATGAGTCAAAGCTATTAACTCAATGGGATGAGTGTGTAAAGAAGCCTTGTAAGGAGATCCTTTACTTATCAGGTGGTTATGCACGCTAAGATGGGATGGAAGTTCCGATGTGGGCTGTACTGGAGCATCAGCTATAATAACATAACTGGCACAATCATCCAATATACGAATTACGGAACCATTCTCCATCGGTCGGCGAGCCAAATCGCGCATACGCATGTTAGTACCTTTACAATAGAAGTAACACCCTTTTAAATAAGGCAATGTAGTACCAATTTGCTTTATTTCACTGATAGCAGGCATGCTGCGAATTTCATCATCCACATATTCGGTAACATTCACTGTAATATTACCGCCATTACGTTCAGCCCAACCTTTTTGCCATAAATATCCGGCCACCTCAGCTACCTTATCCACTTCAGCAGCTAACGCCGGACGATTTTCAAGAATTGATTTCATATTTTATTCAAATAACTAAATTACAAACTCCACATTTATTTTTTATGCCTGAGCCATTGCTACAACTATAATCGAGAAAATCAATACGACAAGACCAAAAACAAGTACAGCAATAGTTAACTTGCTCACTCCTTTCCACTCTTTCAACAAAATACCCCAGACATTACTAAAGGTAACATTCAAAGACATTAAGATACTCCACGAAAACGCCAAAAGTATGGAACTACCAGTTAAAAAACTCTTTCCCATTTCCAAGCCAAAAAACTGTGAATACCATAGTACACCAGCAAGAGCACAAAACAAGAGATTATTAACCATTACGTTCCCCTTAACAGAAAAATACTCTTTTCCTGACTTATTCCTTATATTCTGCTGGATACAATATGCCGCATTCGTGAAAAATCCGCCCAGTGTCACCAAAAAGATTACTGGTAATCCAGCATACAAAGGAGCAACTCCTCCGGCAAGTGCAGCTTCTTTAATAGGAATCCCTGCATCCAGCCCAAGTGCAAAACAAGCACTCATCACACCAGCAAGTAAAGCCACCAGTAAACCTTTTGTCAAAGCAAAATCTTTAACAGCAGCTTTTTTTTCTTCTTCCGTCATATTTTTGGAGCGCAAGCTGCCGGCATAACCAATAATAGCAATGCCAGCCAATGTAATGCATACGCCAATAAGTAACATCAGTCCATCCCCTGTCAGCAGATTCTTTCCTGCAAACAAAGCAGGAAAAAGCGTTCCAAAAGCAGCACAAGTACCCAAAGAGATACTTTGTCCGAGCGCAACGCCAAGATAACGCATGCTTAAGCCGAAAGTCAGACCTCCCACACCCCACAATACGCCATAAATAATGGCAAGCAAAGCGCCACCACTACTCCAAAGTTCCAGCAGTGAACTACCTTCCGGTATAGCCAATAAAGCCCCGAGTAACGGAAAGACCAACCATGCAAAGATACCCTGTACCAGCCAAAAGCTTTCCCAAGACCATTCTTTCACTTTTTTAATCGGCACATACGAACTGCTTTGTCCGAAACTGCCAATGGCAATGACCAATAATCCTATTAACGTATTCATAGTATCTTAATCCTAATTAACGCTTTGAGGTTACTTCGGCCTCATACTTTTCAATTTCGGCAATAAACTCTTCTCCCACAGGAACATTATTCTTCAAGCAGAACATATCCCAAACCGCATTCCAAGGTAAAGATTTCGCCTCTTCAAGTAAGGCAAGACGTTCGAACAATTGCTCACTTGCTTCATATTCACGCAATTTAGCAAGAGGTTCAAGCAAAGCCTGCATCAAACATTTTTGTGTGGCACGACTACCAATCACATATGCACCGATACGGTTAATACTTGCATCAAAGTAATCCAACCCGATGTGAACACGATGAAGAGCATTGCAACGAACTATTTCTTTGCAGAGATCCAGAGTATCATCATTCATAATAGTCACATGATCACTATCCCAGCGTACCGGGCGACTAACATGCAACATAATTTCCGGAATAAACAACAGTAGAGAAGATATTTTATCTGCTACACTTTCTGTCGGATGGAAGTGTCCGGTATCCAAAGTCACAATCTTCTGACGGCTAACTCCATACCCAATATAAAAATCATTAGAGCCTACGGTATAGCTTTCCAATCCAATACCAAAGACTTTAGACTCAATGCAATCTTTCATGTTCTTATACTCCGTAGCAAAAATCCGGTCAAGGGATTCCTTCAACAATTCACGGTATTTCATCCGATTAACCGTGATGTCTTTACTTCCGTCATGCACCCATAAGTTCATGATACAAGGATCACCCTGACGCTTACCCATTTCTTCAGCAATTGCACGACAGCGAATTGTATGTTCTACCCAAAAATCACGAATAGATTTATCCGGATTAGCCAAAGAAAGATTACCACTTTTGGGATGAGAAAAAGAAGTAGAGTTGAAATCCAATTTCATATTGTTTTCAGCACCCCACTGAATCCAGCTTTCAAAATGTTTTGGTTCTACCTGATCGCGATCAACAAACTTTCCGTCAAAATCGCCATAGATTTCATGTAGATTCAAACGATGAGTACCCGGAATATAGGAAGCAGCCTTCAATACATCTTGTCTCAGTTCTTTCATATTGCGTGCTTTTCCCGGATAATTACCTGTTGCCTGTATGCCACCGGTCAACGAACCTTTAGATTCAAATCCGGCAACATCATCAGCTTGCCAGCAATGCAGGGAGAGTGAAATCTTCTGTAAAGCATCCATTGCTTTATCTACATCTACACCTACAGCAGCATAACGCTCTTTAGCCACTTCATAGGCTTTTTTTACCAATTCTTCTTTCATGATATTCTGATTTTAAATATTAGTTATTTGTTTAAAAAGTAAATAAGCAGCATCCCAAGCTTCCACATCCTTCGGTTGAAAAGTCTTTAAAGGAATAGAGCTATTGATCTGCCGGCGCATAGAATCAACATCTGTCGCTTCACCCGCAGATATAGCTTGTATCATAACATTTCCAATAGCGGTAGCTTCAGACGGGCCGGAAACAACAGGAATACCGATGGCATTTGCTGTAAATTGATTCAACAGTTCGTTCCGGCTTCCCCCTCCTATAACATGCAAAACATCAACAGGACGGGGAGATAAACTCCGTAAATTATCCAGCACCTGACGATAGCGCAAGGCAAGACTTTCAAAAATACAACGTACAATCTCACCGCGAGTTTCGGGTTGAGGTTGGCGATGCGTTACGCTATAGCTTTTGATAGCTTGTTCCATACTATCCGGATTAGCAAATAGAGGATCATCGGGATTTATTAAACAACGGAAAGGCTCACACTCCTCAGCTTCAGCAATAAGATCGGGATAAGATGTTTCCCCCCATTCTGCCCGGCAGCGCTCCAACAGCCACATGCCGCATATATTTTTCAGCAAACGGATTGTTCCCGAGACGCCACCCTCATTCGTGAAATTACAAGATTCTGTCTCAGCTGTAATAACAGGAGCATCAGTCTCCACTCCCATCAAAGACCAGGTTCCGCTACTCAAATAAGCAAAATTACGATCCAAAGCAGGCACAGCTGCCACAGCTGAAGCCGTATCATGTCCTGCAACTGCAATAACAGGGATAGCGCCCAAGCCGGTTAATTTCTGAACCTCTTCGCTTAATGCACCGATTTTCTCACCGGGATAAACAAAACGTCCAAAATGCTCCTCTGTTAAGCCTACCTCGGAAAGCAAAGCTGGTTCCAGTTTACGGGTATGGGCATTAATCAACTGTGCGGTACTGGCAATAGTATATTCGGTAACCATCTTCCCTGTCAACAAATAGCTCAATGCATCCGGCATGAAAAGTATTTTGTCTGCCGCAGCTAAAGCACTATCGGCATTGCGCCTTAAAGTATCGAGTTGGAAGAGACTATTAAAATTCATAACCTGAATGCCTGTCCATCCATAAACACAATTGCGTGGCACACGGGCAAAAAAACGTTCAGGCGCTCCATTAGTATGCGGATCGCGATAAGAATAAGGTTGCCGTAATAATCCCCCATCTTTTCCCACACAAACAAAATCCACTCCCCACGTATCTATACCAATAGAAGTTATTTGAACATCTTCCATACGAGAGACTAATTTGAGCCCTTCCAATATATGACGGTATAATTCGTAAATATCCCAATAAAAATGACCTCCAGCCTCAATCAAGTGATTAGGAAAGCGGTTTATTTCTTGCAGTTCCAGCCCTTTCGAAGAAAAAGTTCCTAAGATTGTCCGACCACTGGTAGCTCCTAAATCAATCGCAAAAAAAGAATGTTTCATGATATTAAATATGATTTGGTTCACAAAAATAAGAGATAACTTCTCTATTTATTATATTAATTTTGGCAGAAAAGGTATCTTATTTGATAATCCTTTACAACTGCCTTATTCTTTCACTCCCAAAAGCTCCATAGGAATTAGTTTTACCGGTCCCAGTAAACCACTCGGAACAGGTTTCCAATTTGAGTATGTAGTCTTTTTATAATTAAGATCGACAATATTAGCATCCTTAAATATACGCCATTTTATTCCACGTCTGTCCATATCGGCAATACGATTAGCCGCCAAATTAGTCACTTCCACTTCTATGATATTCACTCCGGAATGCAAATACTTTCCTATTAAACAATGGTAAGGAAGAGCGAATAGAGTAGCCACTTCTTTTCCATTAACACGCACTCTCGCACTCTCACGAACATCTCCCAGGGAAAGCATCCATTCAGCATAGGCAGAAGGATTGTCTATGATAAGACGGGTAGTATAACAAGCTGTACCCATCGTTATCTTAGCTCCATCGAAAGATAAATCCGTCCAAGAACCAAGGGCTACAGAATCGGGTACATTGGAGACTGCCGGAGTAGCATCAACAAAATGAAATCTCCACTTACTAAGAAGGCCTATTGAAGTAACAGGGGCTGTTTTTGCATCTTTACCCGCTTTTATCTGAGATTCGGCGGGTATCCAGTAATTGTAATCGGGCACCGAAACATCTTTAGTTGTAAATGTCTTCAAAATGACCGACTCTCCAGAATATAACCGGATAAAGACCTCCGTTTTACCTTTTTTCTGGCGCAAACAAGCCTTTCCTGAAGTTCCGTCCATCGGATTGTAAAGCATAGCCGAGCAGGCATGAACAGCCAAGGGTATCCAAGCCTCAACATCATCACCTTTTAATGCAGAAATAAAATAATGATACCCCTCTGAATTTGAACGACGAATATAACTTAACCCAAATATCGTTTTCATTGTTTCAGGCACAACCGCAGTAGACGCCAAAGTATGCACATAGTCCGTTCCAAAAAGCATACGTCCTTTTCCGTTATAAGCTTTTATAGCTGCCAACGTTTTCTGAAAAGCGGCACGACGCTCTTGCAGATGTGCATAACCTGGAACATCAGAAGGATACTGATCCAAAAAGACAATCGTTGCTCCTTCATCAGCCAAATATTTCAACTTCTCCAGCACGTCTGCCGGCATCAACCGTGCACCCGGAATGACCAATACCTTGTACGTAACTCCACCCGGCGTTACAATCTTACCATCCATACAAATGGCACTTCTGATAAACTTATCAGAAATATAATCCATGTCATAGCCTGCATCGCTTATACGGTTCACAGCTTCTATGAAGCGAGGGGCACGTTCCCCCATTTTGTGAATATCAAAAAGTAACAATCTCCCGTCTTGTTCCTGCCACATGTCATATACCGGCAAATAAACAAGAAAATCGTTATCAGGTTTCCCCATCTGCAGAAAACTCTGACAACGGGTGATATAATTGAAGAAGGCCGGAGCATCGCGCCAGATGCTATTCGTCGGGCTCATATCAATGGAAGCATAAAACTTCCATCCGGGCCAAACGGCATCAACGGGAGAATAAGTCGTTCCATGAAAATACATATGATTCACTCCGGAAACAAACATCAGATCCATATCCGGTTTACATTGGGAAAGTGAAGCACGAAAATGTTCCGTCAGCCAAGTAAAAGTTTCCGAACTGGTAAAAGGCTTTCCTGTTATATGCGCGGCAGACGATGCATATTTCAGCATGGAAAGATCGGAGAAATTAGGACGCGTCAAAGAGTCCTTCCGCAAGCCTTTGATGCCAAAATCTGAGAGTCCGAAACCTTCACACTCAGGAATATCTACCGTAGCGTACAAATCAATCAAATTACCGGGAGAACCATGCGCCTGATTACGTGTTAACGAGCCTTGACGATGTGCCCAATCCGTCCATTGACGGGTAAAATTCTCTTGTAAAAGCTCCGCAAGCGTTTCACGGTAATCTGAAACAATACGGCATGTGGCATCAGTTCTTACTTTCGAAAGGAATTCCGGTAAATGCTCTTCCAATTTATATCCTCTGCGGAAAGCAAACTGCTCAAACAAATCATCCGTCCAATCCGCCTTGTAAACTTCATAAGAATCATTAAAAAAATTATGTGGAGCATGGATAGATTTATCCATTTCAAAAGCCTGATCAAACCGTTTTAGATAATCGGATACCGCTTTTGCCGAAAAATGATTCATGACGTAGCCTTCTCCTCCGGGAGCAGCCCGTTTCACCTTTTGCAAAGTCTTTCCACAAAAGGCGGCAATCAGATGCCAATTTCCTTTCGGTGCTTTCCATTTCAATATCCCATTTTTCACTCTAGCAGTCAAATCCAGGCATTCATTACGATCGGAGAATGCCATCAAACGATTTAAACGGGCATAAGGTCGTTGCTCTGGATCATCCACCTCTACTTTCCGGGAAAGACACTCTCCTTTCTTCAACACATATTCACTGATTAATAACTTGCATGCGGCATCACCAATAGAAACCTGGGGGCCTCCGAAAGGCCATCCCGTACCGGTATTCATATCTATGTGCATTCCAAGTCGTGACGCATCCTTTTCCGTATATTGCAACATATCCATCCACTTTGGAGAAAGAAATGGAATTTCATTGGCATCATTGCCCTGTACTCCATATATCGGCGTAATCTCCATCGTCCCAAGTCCGGCTTTGGCATAAGCTTCCAGATTCTTGGTCAAGTTTACTTTGTCAACAGCATTTCCCATCCACCACCAGCGGGCACCGGGTTTAGCCTCGGTCGTCACTTCCGGCCATGATGTATGCTGGGCAAAAGCATTCCCGCAAAAACACATGCAGAATAGCAACATCCCACAATACTTTCGCACATGAAATACCGTAGTTTTATCACACTTCATTAAAGACAGGATCGCATTCATGATATCAGCGTATTATAATTATAGTTATTTGCCAAGTTCCAAACATCCCATAATAAAAGGACCGGTAGCCTTTGCATCGTTGTCACGTATCTTTTCACCAATATAATATTCAAAACTACCATCGCGATAGGGCGTTCCTCCCAGTCCTCCGACTTGACAACAACGGGTAAGTGTTAATGTTCCATCCTGTTTTTCAACCAAAAGCTTGTTTTTCAACCCGTCAAAAGCTATTTCCGCTACTTCCCGGTATTTCGGGTCAATATACCCCTTATTCACAGCTTTGGCATAAGCATACATGAGCTGGGACGTTACTGATGCTTCAGGAAAGTTCCCCTTACGTTTAGGTTGATCAATGACCTGATACCACAACCCGTTCTGATCCTGATACTTTGGTAATACTTCAGCCAGCCCTTGTATCCAGCCTACTATTTTAGCATGACCAGGATGCGTCTCGGGAATAAAATCCAATGCATCCACCATTGCCATAAACCACCAACCTATACTGCGTCCCCAGAAGTTAGGTGAATGTCCAGTCACCGGATCAGCCCAGCGTTGGCTTTTACTTTCATCCCAGGCATGATAGTACAGGCCCGTTTTAACATCATAAGTATGCTCCTGACAAATAGTAAATTGTTTCACAGCTTCGTCAATCCATTGCGGTTGATTAAATTCAGCTCCATATTGAGCCAAAAAAGGAGATGCCATATATAATCCGTCGAGCCAGATTTGATGCTGATAAACCAACTTATGCCAATATCCACCTTCCAATGTACGAGGTTGACGCTTCATCTGGTTAATCAAAACGTCCATCGCCATTTTATATTTCTTCTTGCCTGTTTCCTTATACAAGTCAAACAGCACTTTTCCTGAATTCACAAAATCAATATTATAAGCAGCCAAATCATATAAGTAGATCTCTCCTTTATCATTAATCAACGAATCCGCCCATTCTTCCACATAATTAAAATAACGTTGTTCACCTGTTTTTTTCCACATTTTCAGCATCGCACAGCAACCAACTCCCTGTGAATATCCAAAAAACAATCGCTTGCCGTGATCCAACTGATAGGCCTTCGGGAAACGGATCATCTCCGAATCGGCAAACCAGCGCGCATACGAATCTTCCGGCCAGTTATCCGTGCGGAACGGAACTGCCGGGAATCCAGCTTTATTGTATAAATTTACATTAAAGAAATTACAGTAGGCAAAGCGTACTGCAACCGGATGACCAACCTGTGGAGCCGAAATTTCCAACTTGTCACCGTCAATCATTGCTGTAGCCGGATAAAAACGACGATCCTCACCTGCTACAATAAAGCCCTTCACCGGACTACCATCAGGTGTGCTCAGACCACCGTCTGCATATTTAAAGCTCAAGATTGCCTTATTTCCTTTCACTTGCATGGATTGGAACAACGGACCGGAATAAGGTACATCCTTGTCGTATTGTTTGGTCAATGCCCAGGCCGCCAGTCTTTCCCCTGCCACTAATTTATTACGGGGATGAATGTCCAATGAATCGGCTGCATCTGTAACCACTGCCATACCTATATTCTTCAATCCGCTTTGCCATACTTTGAGCTGTGCTTCACGTATGCCAGCCGGTTGCTGATATTGCGGAGCAATCTGCATAAAATAAAAAGGCATATCCGCTTGCTTCCACTCCTTACGCCAGCTATTAATTAAGTTGGTAAACACCTGCTGGTATTTTTCATATCGAATGGCATTTGATTCTCCCTGATACCAAATATTACCTTTTACGGTATATCCTAAAATGGGATGTATCATCCCGTTCCACAGGGTGGAAGGTACTTTTGGTTTATCTTTCGAACGCTTTATATTTTCTTTTGCAAAATCTTTCAGCACATCGGCATACAAAGGATTATCTTTCATTACATCCATCTTAGTCCACGATTCGGCATGCGTTCCACCCCAAGTAGACTGAATCAATCCAATTGGTGAGTGTAGCTCCTTATATAATTTACGACCGAATACAAATCCAATAGCTGAGAAATCAGATAAGTTCTTGGGATTGCAAACCATCCACTTTCCCTGGCAATCATCCAGCTCGCCGTCATCAGCCAGCTGATGTTCAACATGAAATAAACGTATTTCGGGATAATCGGCATCTTTCATCTCTTCTTTTTCATCAATCATCCCGGTCATCCACTTCATATCCGAATGATGAGCTACAGGAAATTCCATATTACTTTGTCCGGTACAAAGCCATACCTCACCTATCAGGACATTGTGGATCACAAGGGTATTCTCCCCCTTAATCGTAATGGACTGATTTACTTGCTTTCCCAGTGTCTTTAATTTCAGTTTCCACTTCCCATTAGGCGCAGTCTTAGTTGTCACAGATTTATCCGTCCATGAAGCTTTCACTGATACCACCTCACCGGGACTGGCCTTTCCCCACACATTGACTTGCGTAGATTGTTGCAACACCATGTTATCCGAAAAGATAGCAGGAAGAGTAACTTTAGCTTCCACGAGCGAGGTAACTACACTAAGTAAAAAGAAAAAAGAAAATCCGATAAGCTTCTTCATGTGCTTTCAATAGTTTTATAAATTAACCGAAAGAACGAACATAATTTCTTAATCAAGCAAGAGATTATTTCGCTACATTGCAAAAATAAGCAATTTCTCTTATATTTCCTCTTCACTTTTTGGCAGTTCTCTTATTGTTTTTGGCTTAATGTTTCATCACTGATATATCCATATTGTACCATAGAGGAATAACCTTAATAAATGCAAAAACTTACAAACAAAATAGATTCTATTTAAATATATATTTATATTTGCTTATTACAAACAACAAAAAAGCCTGTCATTATTAAAAGGCAATGTTTAATATAAAAACAAATATTTATGAAAAAGTATTTAGCAGAGATGGTCGGCACAATGGTGCTGGTATTAATGGGGTGCGGCGCCGCAATTTTTAATGCCGGAGGGGCAGGAACAGCAGCTTGGGTCTTGACAGTTGCCTGCAGCTTTGGCCTTTCAGTAGTTGCTATGGCCTATACAATTGGAGGAATTTCAGGATGTCATATTAATCCAGCCATTACATTTGGTTGTTTATGTGCAGGTCGAATCAGCAGTAAAGACGCGGCAATGTATATTCTCTTCCAGATTATCGGAGCAATTATCGGGTCACTAATTCTCTATTTCTTAGTTCAGTCTGGAGTTGGAATGAACACTGGAGGTGTAACGCTAACCGGAGCAAATGGATATGGAGAAAATGTAGGAGCAACAATGGCTTTTATTGCAGAAGTTGTCTTTACTTTCGTTTTTGTATTAGTAGTATTAGGTACAACAGATGCGAAGAAAGGCGCAGGAAATTTTGCAGGTCTGGCAATAGGGTTATCTTTAATTTTAATTCATATTGCTTGTATTCCGATTACCGGAACATCAGTTAATCCAGCTCGAAGTATTGGTCCAGCCATTTTTGATACTATTTTAAATCCAGGCAGTAAAGCCCTTTCGCAATTATGGCTATTTATTATAGCTCCACTCGTTGGAGGAGCACTATCATCTATTGTTTGGAAAACAATTGGAAGTAAAGAGAAATAAAGAAAGGAAGAAAAGGCAACTGACTCGCCATGAGTTTGTTGCCTTTATTATGTAACGATACCAGTGTATCATAATTATAAATAATTTACTATACCATATTTTGCGGAATAAACAGGATGAATGTGGAGTACGGACATTGTTTTTTATGTATTATATTATCAAACAGTAACTTAACAAAAAAGATCAGTGTCAATAAACCCTTTTTCAACAGTCAACATTCAACAGTCACTTAAGCGCCCCGCTGCACAGACTACTAAAGATAAAATTAACGCGCAATGTAAAATTAGATCTTTAAACAGCGTCATCTGGCATAGCAAAAAATGCGCAAAAGCATAAATAGCATACAAACTCTAACTGACTCCTTTTTTAGTTCAAGTGACCTCGTAGTGATTAGAACCCGATTACATATCGTTCCGAATATTAGGATCAATAAGGTCGTTTATCGACTTATTTTATTACGGAACTATAATGAAACCACCTTCACCCTTATGAAACCCGCAGTATGGGAACGAAAAGAAATCAAGTGCTAAAAACGATATAACATACTAATTTTCAATTATATAAATTACTATTTTTTCATAGTTGTACGCAGAGGGACGCTTAATGACTGCTGACTGTTAAACGTTCACAATAAGACCAGAAAAACGCCTTTTCCCGCATTTATAGTCTAATCGCATCTTTCTACAAAAGATACAATATCCGCAAAAACCGAAATTTATGTGAGGTAACCGAAATTATGAAAAAGCGTTTGTCAAACATTGCATTAGCCAAGAGCTTGTCCTTTTATTGCAAGAGCAGAATGATTTATGGTAAGGGTATAATGATTTATAGTAAGAGCAAAATACGGAAAGATTTTATAGAATGGAGAAAAGCATTCAGCATTTCACTCTTTGTTTGATATAAATTTGAGACAGTTACTGAATATCCCTTTTTATAACAGATGCACATTTATCATACTTGCTAGCAAAGTTAGCATATCCCTGCCTAACTTGGTCTGATTTGTTTCAGATAATCAGAAGGAGATAAACCGAATTCTTCCTTAAAACACTGACGAAAATAAACGGGACTATTAATGCCAACCATAAACGCTACCTCGGAAATACTGTATTTTCCCTCCAATAAAAAACGTTCGGCATTCTGCATCTTCACTTTCCTGATAAACTCATTGGTAGACAAACCTGTGAGTGCTTTCATTTTACGATAAAGTGTGGAACGGCTCATAAAGACTTTATCCGATAGATAAGTAACATCTATTTTATCGGAAGCAAGGTCTTCTTCAATTAAATGCGCTATTTTATCAATAAATTCATTATCCAAGCGAGTCAGTGACCCCACCATGATGGTACGCTTCTCACTCAAATCCTTATTTGTGGCAAACTGTTCTATCAATTTTTTACGGGATTCAAGAAGATTATTGATACGACTACGTAGCAAACTGGCACTGAATGGTTTAGTCAAATACGAATCGGCTCCTACCTGATACCCCTGTTCCTTGTCTTCTATACCATCCTTAGCTGTTAGCAATATGATCGGAATATGACTTGTACGCATATCCCCCTTCAATTTCCGGCACAGTGCCATACCATCCATAACCGGCATCATGACATCGCTTACAATGATATCCGGCAAAATTTCAAAAGCGCGTTCCAGTCCAACTTCACCATTGGATGCGAGAACAACTTCAAAAGAATCAGAAAAAGAATCGGATATATATTCCAGTATATCAGCATTATCTTCAACAACAAGTAGTATTGGATTGGCATTTTCATTCAATTGTTCATCCTCTTCAACAGGGAGCAAATTACCCTTGTCTCTCTCACTATCCTCCTTTTGTACCTCACAATGAATGGCATGAGGATAAGTATTATCGGTAAGTAAGCTTACATAGAACGAACTGCCAACATTCACATCGCTTTCTACAAAAATTTCCGCCTCATGAAGCTTTACCAAGTTCATCACCAAAGACAGACCTATCCCTGTCCCTGATGCCTGATGCCGGCCCTTTTCTTGATAATAGCGGTCAAAAACATGTGATAATGCCTCGTTTGAAATGCCATATCCCGTATCGCTGACCTTTATCTCAGTATAATGATTCCCCTTTTTCTCAACATTATATAAACTCAAGGTTATCCGTCCTTTTTCAGTATACTTAATGGCATTGGATATCAAATTATCCAATATTATGGTAATCACTTCACGATCAAAGTAAAGCGATATCTCCTCATTTTCTACTTCAACAACAAATTCCACACCGGGCTTCCTGTTCAACTCTTTATATTTAAGTTCGATCTCTTGAACCAATATAACCAAGTTTTCTTTACTGACACAAAGCTTTCTATTTTGAGTTTCGGTCTTTCTGAACTCTAGAATTTGATTGATCAAATTCAATAATCTGAGAGCACTCTGCCGGATAACGGATATTTTCTGCTGCTGTTTTGCTAATAAAGTAGTATCTTTCTGCATATCTTCAAGCGGACCTAGTATCAGGGTGAGCGGCGTGCGTAATTCATGTGTGATATTGGTATAAAAGCGTAAACGTTCATTGTTCAACTCCTGCTCTTGCTCATGATTTTTCTTTTCCAACTTATACAAATTCTCAAGCATCAGCTTTCTTTTATAAGCACGGATTACAGCATATAAAACAATCAGAAAAACGAATAGATAAGTCAATTTTGCCCACAAAGTGCCCCACAGAGGTGGTTTAATTCGAATAGAAAGCTTTGCCACATCAGGCTGCCATGGCTGATTATGAATCCTTGCCTTCACCAAAATTTCGTAACTTCCCGGAGGTAAATTACGAAAAGTAACGCTATTCTTTTCATTTACCGCATACCATGAATTTTCTACCCCCTTTAACATATACGCGTACTCTACCCTATTCACAAAAGAATAATTCTGAATATTAAATGTCAAGCTAAAATTATTTTGCGTATAACTGAGAACCACAGGTTTACCCATACTAAACGAAATAGCCTCATCTTTATCTTTCATATCAACCAAATGCCCGAAAACTTTCATTTCCGTAATAACCACTGGGGGAACCTGAGGAGCATTCATCGTTATAGCCGGATTAAAACAGCACAATCCGTTTATGGAACCAAAATAGATATCCCCATCTCTATCACAAGTAACACAAGACGTCGAAAAAGTTCCCCGAGGGACATCGTCCAAATAATTATAATTGTAGAAAGTTCCTTTTTGCCTCACGAAGCAACTGATACCATTATTGGTACTTACCCATATATTTCCGCCACGGTCTTCAATCAAAGCTCGGATTAGAGTATTGTGAAGACCATTCTTACGCTGATAAGTTCGATAAGCAAAAGAATCGGATGATGGGAAGCATATTAATCCCTCACCAGTAGCCACCCACATCTGTCCCTCATTATCACGGATAATCTGATTAATTGTATTAGACGGGAATCCATCCCTCTGGACAAACCATTTCATTAATTTCAATTCGGGAGTATAAACGCCCAATCCGTCTCCGAAAGTCCCAATCCAAAAACGCCCCTTACTGTCCTGGGAGATACAGCGGACCAAGTTTCCGTGAAGTTTATCGTAATGCCTGGTAATGCAGTGACTATCCATGTTATAAGAGAATAATCCGTTATTTGTTCCAATCCAGATATTCCGCTTGCTATCTTCATAAAAAACGCGAACGTCCAAGTGGGAGTCTCCACCAGGGTTAATAATTCGAAAAGCTTGACGCCGAACATCATAAAAGCTGATGCTTCCCTGAAAAGTTCCAAACCACAGGTTGCCCTCAGAATCACAATAAGAAGATAATACGGAGTTATCTTGTAATTGTCCCATTTTTTTTTGATACACAGCAACACGCTTTCCCTCCTTAAACACATTAATCCCTCCCCCATCCGTACCAACCCACAATCTATCTTCATTATCCATACATACGCTGCTAACAACCTTATTATTCAAGCTATTTTCAGTCTGCACCGGCGAATAGGCCAATGTGGTAAATAAGGGCGGAGTACTACTTACAAAATCTATACCCCCTCCCCAAGTACCTAACCATATATTATTGAACGAGTCTTGATAGACACACCGTACGCTGGAAGCCGATAGATTATGAGAACTATCTCCTTCACGGATAGAAGCGAAACGTATCTGATCGGGCGACAGGAATTGATTTTGCTTCAAATCAAGGACGGCAATCCCCTTAAACTCAGTGGCAATCCATAATTTACCATCATTCATCTGATGAATGGAAAAAATATAACTTGATAAAACCCCATAAGGATCATTGATGTTGTTTCTAAAATTAATGAACGACCCGTTTTCCGGATTAAACAAAGCCAAACCATGATCCGTCCCCACCCAAATATTCCCATTATTATCCTTATAAATACAGCGGACATTATTTCCTGGAAGAGACGTGGGATCTAGCCTATCTGACACGAAATTACGCAAACGTTTCGAAGCTAAAGAAAGGATGCTTAATCCTCCATTAACATGTCCGATATACAAATTTCCATCTCCTCCGTCCAGTACCGTCCAGGTCTGCTCGTTTACCATATCCGGCACAGTCGCTTTATTATAATGCGTGAATTTCCCAGTAGAAATATCCAAATAATCTATTCCGCGATAATATGTGCTCACCCATATTCCAGCGGCAGATCGCGATGAAAATGATATATCCGTAACATCATCCGTGATCAGGCTATGAGGATCATCCTGATCATGTCGGTAAACAGTAAATGTCCGCGTCTCATAATTATAAGCATTTAGTCCTGAACGTTGTGTTGCAATCCAAATGAGAGGACGTCTGCCATCGGCATATACTTTATTCAATTCATTCCCCGTAATGCTCTGCTTGTTGTCTTCATTCTTATAGTAAGTGACAAAACGGGTACCATCGAATTTATTTAATCCCTCTTCAGTAGCAAACCAGAGAAAGCCCTGTTTATCCTGTGTAATACCCACCACGAAATTATTAGATAGTCCCTGTTCCACTCCCAAGCGTTTCACTATATAGGGCTCGGCAACAGCTTTAGAAGAAAAAATGGCAAACAATACAAATAGAATGTGTTTTCCGCGAATACTCATACATATATAGATCTGAATTCGATTCAAAAATACGAATAAATACTTTATTAAGCATAGGTAAATCGTTCATTGCATGATTTACCTACTATGCATGCACGATTTGTAACCCAATGAATTCAGGTTTTGAGCTACATTTGTCATATCCTAAAATAGGAAAGAATCTCAATACTGTAAAAAATGAAACGCACATCCTATTTCATCTTCTTTCTTCTTCTGCCCGCCTTTGCATGGGGACAGGCTAAGAAGACAAAAATAGAACCCAAGGTCATCCCCTTCAAACTATCGGAGATCGTCCTTACCGATAGTCCATTCCGCAAAGCAATGCTATTAGATGAAAAATGGCTTTTGTCTTTTGAACCGGATCGCTTCTTGAGTGGCTTCAGAAGCGAAGCAGGACTACAACCCAAAGCACCCAAATATGGGGGATGGGAAAGTAAAGGGGTAGCCGGACAAACCTTCGGACACTATTTATCGGCTTTATCCATGATGTATGCATCCACGGGAAACGAAGAGCTCAACAATCGCATTAAATATAGTATAAACGAATTGGATACATGCCAGCAAGCCTTTGGACTTAACGGCCTTGTGGCGGCATTTCCTGAAGCAAAAAAAGTTTTCACCGAGATAGGGAACGGAGATATCCGAACGGAAGGCTTCGATCTGAACGGAGCGTGGGTACCACTTTATACCATGCACAAACTATTTGCCGGTCTGATAGATGTATACAACTATACTGGAAACACACAGGCCTATAAAATACTGATAAGACTTTCAGAGGGATTGAAAAAAATGCTTTCCAACCTATCAGACGAGCAGATACAAAAAATCCTCATTTGTGAACATGGAGGAATCAATGAATCATTAGCCGAAGTATATGCCTTGACCGGAGATACAAAATATATGGCACTCGCACAGCGGCTTAATCATAAAGTCATCTTAGAACCTTTATCACAAGGACGCGACGAATTGGCAGGCAAGCATGCCAACACTCAAATCCCCAAAGTAATCGGCGTAATAAGAGAATATGAACTTACAGGGAACAAGAAGTATTATAGCACGGCCAACTTCTTCTGGAATACGATAGTCCACAACCATTCGTACGTCATAGGAGGCAATAGCGAATCCGAACATTTTGGAGAGCCCGGACGAACTTATGACCGCATAACAGACAAAACCTGCGAGAATTGCAACACTTACAATATGCTCAAATTGACCAAGCATCTGTATGAAATAAATCCGGATATCTACAAAGTGGATTATTATGAACGCGCACTTTACAACCAGATCCTGGCTTCCCAAAATCCGGAGGATGGAATGGTTTGCTACATGTCCCCTTTATCAGCAGGCTCACGCAGGGGATTTTCTTCACCATTTGATTCTTTTTGGTGCTGTGTAGGCACGGGACTGGAAAATCATGCACGTTACGGAGAGTTCATTTACTATACCGACAAGCGAAACGACTTATATGTAAATCTTTTCATACCGTCCATATTAAATTGGAAAGCCAGAGGAATCCGGTTCGAGCAAAGCACGGCTTATCCGAAATCCGATACCATTCGTTATACCATAACCTCTTCAAAAGCACAGAGATTCACGCTCAACCTGCGTTATCCGGGATGGGCTAAAGATGGCATATCCCTCTTTGTCAATAAACGACAACAAATAGTCAATGTCATCCCTGGAAAATATGTTCCGGTTACCCGTAAATGGAAAGACGGAGATGAAATTTGTGTTATAATCCCCAAACGACCGACCTCTGAAGCTGCATTAGGCAATGATAATCTAAGAGCTTATCTATATGGGCCTATTGTCTTATCTGCTGATTTTGAAGGGAAAAAACCATCGCTATATCCCGTAGTCATTACAGATCACAAAGAAGATGCATCCTTGTCTTTGGAACGCATAGGGAAACCCTTGGAATTTATGCTGAAATCCGCCCAGCCTTATACCGTAAGGATGAGGCCTTATTATCAAATGGAAGGGAAACCTATGATGGTTTACTTTGAGCATTATACCACTAAAGACTGGACAACTCGCAAAGATGAGATACAGATGAAACAGAACCTGAAAAAATGGATAAAGGAACAAACGGTATCGAGCTTCCAACCTGGAGAGATGCAGCCGGAACGGGATCATAACTTCAAAGGAGAAAAGACAGAGACAGGAAAGCTTAACGGACGGAAATTCAGGAAAGCAGTCGATGGAGGTTGGTTCTCTTTTGAGATGGAAATCCGTCCAGACATCCCCCAAGACCTGGTAATCAACTATTGGGGAAATCTGGGCGACATCTACAAATTCAACATAGATATAGACAACACCCCCATTGCAACAGTGATTATCCACTGGTGGGGAAACGAGTTCATGGACAAGTCATATCACATACCCTTTGAACTGACTAAAAACAAAAAGAAAATAACAGTATCCTTTAAAGCACTTGACAGTAAGACTGTAGCTGGACCTATATTCAATTGTAAAATCGTAAAAAGATAGGAGATGAAGAAGTTTTTATTACTACTTAGTATGGCATTTTTTAGTATACCGTTCGTCACAGGTAAAGAATATATCTCCAGATGGCCGGTTGAGAAAGCCAACGCATGGTATGCCCAACAGGAATGGTTGAGGGGATGTAACTTTCAGCCAAGTACCGCCATTAATCAGTTGGAAATGTGGCAGGAAGAATCTTTTGACCCCACTACCATCGACCGGGAATTAAGTTGGGCGGCAGGTTTCGGTTTCAACTGCATGAGAGTATATCTGCATCACTTAGCCTGGGAAACAGACAAAGAAGGATTCAAAAAAAGGATCAAACAATATCTGTCTATCTCAGAAAAATACGGCATCTCCACCATTTTTGTATTTTTCGACGATTGCTGGAGTCCCACTTACAAGGCGGGAAAGCAACCTGACCCTGTGCCGGGAGTGCACAACTCCGGATGGGTACGCGATCCGGGTGATCTTCTGTATGAAAAACCTGAACTGATTCAAACGCTGGAAAACTATGTAAAAGACATCCTCTCCACCTTTGCCGGAGACAAACGGATTGTCTTTTGGGATTTATACAACGAAGCTGGAAACAGCAATTACAAAGGCAGGAGTCTACCTCTGCTAAAAGAGGTATTCAAATGGGCACGCACAATCAATCCTTCACAACCTCTGACCGCCGGACTTTGGGGAGGAAGCACCAAGAAAATGAAAAAGTTCCTGTTGGAGAACTCCGACCTGATTACCTATCATAATTATTCGGACTCATTGTCCCACCAAAAGGAAATAGACAGGCTGAAACAGTATAAACGCCCCATGGTGTGCACGGAATACATGAACCGCAGGGACCACAGCATCTTCCAGACCATCATGCCCATGCTGAAGAAAAATGCAATCGGCGCCATAAACTGGGGACTCGTTGCCGGAAAGACCAATACCATCTATGCATGGGACCAGCCGATAAAAGACGGGAGTGAACCGCCTGTATGGTTTCACGATATATTGAGAAAAGACGGGACGCCCTTTTCCAAACAGGAAATAGAGGTAATAGAGAAGCTCACGGCAAAGCCGTTTACACCTCCCACCGGAATCATCATACACAATTCCATAGCGGCAACGCACCGTTATGTAGGCTCTCCAAGCATTGCAGTGCTGGAAGACGGAACGTATGTAGCATCCCACGATTATTTTGGCAACGGACGCATCTCGGATACCTATGTATACCGCTCGACAGACAAGGGAAGGACGTGGAAACCTTGTGCCCACATAGACAAGCTTAACTGGTCCACCCTTTTTGTACGTGACAAAGAGCTCTATCTGATAGGTGTATGTCCCAAAGGTAGCTCGGGATACGGTGATTTTGTCATATTAAAATCGCTGGACGAAGGCTATTCATGGACCACTCCCAAGGACAGACATAGCGGTTTGCTCCTCGAAGGATTCTATCATTGCGCTCCTGTCCCCGTCATATTCCACGAAGGCGAGATATGGAGAGCCTTGGAAAATCAGGGAAGAGTAGACGGCTGGGGCGATTTCAAGGCAATGACCATGCATATTGACGAAAATGTCGATCTGCTCAATGCCGATAACTGGACAGCGAGCAACGAACTGGCATTTAACAAATCATGGCTCCCGGGAGCTTCAGCATGGCTCGAAGGAAATATGGTGGTAGCCAAGGATAATTCCCTGAAAGACGTCCTCCGCGTACATTATTCGAAAGACGATGTGGCTGCCGTTGTCGACATCTCACCGAACGGTGTGTTGAGTTTCAATCCGCAACAGGGATTCGCTAATCTGCCGGGAGGATGCAAGAAATTCACCATCCGTTACGATTCAATCAGCGGGAAGTATTGGACCTTAAGCAATTATGTACTCCCCGAAGATCGGGGTGGAAACAATGAGCGAACACGGAATACCATTGCATTATCCTGGTCGAACGATCTCATAAACTGGCATATCAAAGACATTCTGTTGCACAATGATGACATTGCCCATCACGGATTCCAATATGTGGACTGGCTGATTGAAGGGAATGACATCATAGCCGTTTCACGGACAGCCTCGGACGACCGCACCGGCAAAGCAGATAACCAGCACAATGCCAACTATCTGACATTTCATCGTTTTACAAATTTCAGAACCAATAAATAATCTGATAGTATGAAACTTAAATCCTTATTTTTCATGTTGTATACTTTATGTATACTCTTCCCCTCTAAGGCTCAAGTCACAATGCCGAAATTCTTTTCGGACAATATGGTTTTGCAGCGAGATAAACCCATCCATGTATGGGGACATTCAGGTGCCAATGAAAAAATAGAAGTTAGCTTTAAAGGGCAGAACAAAAAGACTACAGCAACCAGCAATGGGCTTTGGAGCATCTATCTGGATGCTTCGACATACGGAGGCCCGTATACGCTTACCACTAAAGGAGAGCAGTCGGAAATTGCATTCAACAATGTCTTGGTCGGAGACGTATGGCTGTGCAGCGGGCAATCCAACATGGAATTTCGCCTCAACAGCACCAACGATGCCACAACGGAAATAGCCCGTGCAAATTATCCGGACATCAGACTGTTCACCGTTGAAAGGGCAATAGCCAATCATCCTAAAACAGATGTGGGAGGGACATGGCAACCTTGTTCACCCACTACGGCAAGCGATTTCTCCGCCGTAGGATATTTCTTCGGCAAAAATCTCTATCAAGAGACTCACATTCCCATTGGACTTATATGCTCTTCATGGGGAGGTACTGTTGCTGAAACCTGGACCAGTCCGGAAGATATCCGCAACATACCCGAATTCACACAAAAGCTCGCGGAATCTGAAAGAATTGATTTGGACCATTTTGACCAAGTCAATCAAGCCAAGAAAGCGGCCTTTGAAAAAGCTCTCAAGAGCAACCCGGGAATCGAGAATAAATGGTATTCCGCTACCTCCTATTCCACTTTTGATGGGCGCATGCATCTTCCTCAAGGGTGGTCGGGAACGACATTGTCTGATATGGATGGTACGGTGTGGTTCTCCACCGAAATAATCTTACCGGATAATCCAGTAGGAAAACAAGCCGTATTATCACTGGGCAGAATTGACGACGCAGACATCACATGGATTAACGGAATCGAAGTAGGCAGAACAAACGGGTACGATAAAGATCGCGTATATCCTCTCAAAACAGACATTCTGAAACAAGGCAGGAATATCATAACAATCAGCGTAAGTGATTATTCCGGCGAAGGAGGCATTAACGGACAAAGTGACCAGCTCTATCTAGTGATAGACGGCATAAAACATTCTTTAGCCAAAGAATGGAAATATAGAGTTGCCGTGGACAGTCGAAAATACGGTTACATAGAATTCGGTCCCAATGCCTATCCATCATTGCTTTACAACGGAATGATTGCTCCGTTGACCGAGTTTTCCATAAAAGGAGTAATTTGGTATCAAGGAGAAAGCAACGATTACAACCCCGCTTTATACCGAACTTTGTTCCCCAATCTCATCAATGACTGGCGTACCCGCTGGAACGATGAATTCCCCTTCTATTGGGTACAACTGGCCAACTACAAGAACACGGACAAGATGCCGCAAGAAAGCAAATGGGCTGAAATACGCGAAGCGCAAACCCTAGCATTATCCCTGCCTAAAACCGGTCAAGCCGTCATTATTGATATTGGTGAAGCCAAAAATATTCATCCAAAAAACAAAAAAGATGTGGGCAAGCGACTGGCGCTTCATGCCTTAAAATACGATTATGGACAAAAAGACATTGTAGCCGACGGCCCCACTTTCCAGTCCATGAAAACGGAGAAAAATAAAGTCATCATCACTTTCGACAACATCGGTTCAGGTTTGGTATCCAAGGATAATAACGAATTTATCAATGGCTTTGCCCTAGCAGGTAAAGACAAAAAGTTTGTATGGGCCAAAGCGAAAATAAGCGGGAATAGCGTCATTGTGTGGAGCGACAACTTATCGCATCCCGTAGCGGTGAGATACGGCTGGAGCGACAACCCCGGATATCTGAATCTGTACAATAAAGAAGGTTTGCCAGCCTGTCCCTTCAGAACGGCATTACCCCAACAATAGCACTTATCTATTTATTGTTAATCTTAATATATATCACAATGAAAAATTATTTTATCCATACACATTATCCTTAAATGCTGCGTATTTATATTTAGAAAAGCGTTTAGCGTAAGTTACTCTTAACTATCTTAATTATAGGTTTTAGTCTCACTCCAATAGCGGGAATAGAGAGTTTTTATCACTTTAAAACAAGAAGTATGACAATTAAAATATTCCACAATACTACAAAAAGAAAAAAAAACTTATTGTATATCTTTCTATTCATGATTTGTACTCTTGCATATTCAACACACGTAATGGCACAGGGGCAATCAATGAAAGTAAAGGGTACAGTCATTGATGAAAAAGGCGAGCCAGTAATCGGTGTGGCAATTATAGAAAAATCCAATAAATCAAATGGAACAATTAGCGATTTAAATGGAGACTTTTCTCTGCAAGTTTCCTCAACTTCATCAACTTTATTATTTACTTACGTCGGTTATAAACCGAAAGAATATCCTGTCAACAAACTGCCATCTAAAATAACAATGGTTGAAGACCTTCAAAATTTGGAAGAGGTCGTTGTAATAGGCTATGGTACCCAGAAAAAAGAGACTGTAACAGGCGCAGTTGCATCTGTATCAGGGAAAGAACTTGCCAAAGTTCCAGTAGCCAATGTAAGCAATGCGCTAGCAGGAAGATTATCAGGCGTAACTTTTATCCAACGAGGTGGAGAGCCCGGATATGATCAATCCAGCATAAAGATAAGAGGAATGGGTACTATGAATGACAGTAGTCCTTTAATTATTGTAGACGGAGTAGAGCGTTCGTCAATGGAAGGGATAGACATGAATGAGATAGAGAGTGTCAATGTGCTCAAAGATGCTGCAATGACAGCCGTTTATGGCATACGAGGAGCAAATGGAGTAATAATACTTACAACAAAGGTAGGAACAGAAAGTAAACCTACAGTAAATTTAAGTATTAATACATCTATTCAAACCCCAACAGTAATGCCTAAGTTTTTAAACTCATACGATTATGCAGTATTAAAGAATGAAGGCTATCTCAATGATAATCCGAGAGGGAAACCAATATTCAGTGTTACTGACTTGCAAAAATTCAAAGACGGTTCAGACCCTATTTTTTATCCTAATGCAGAACGATATAAAAGTCTTGTTAAAGATATATCATTTATGGAACAAATAAATGCCAATGTAAGGGGGGGAACGAAACTCGTGCGTTATTTTGTGTCGTTGGGATATTTAAATCAAAATGGTCAATATGACGTAAGTGAATTGAAGTCACTACATCTTGGCTTCGATCCAAATCCTAATTATCAACGATATAATTTAAGGTCTAACTTTGATATTCAGATGACAAAAGACTTTTCTGCTTCAATCAAATTGGGTAATCAAATAGGAAAAGAACATTTTCCAGGTACATCAGCTTACAATGTGTTTTTTGGTTTACTTCAAAATCCGCCAATGATCAGTCCCGGAGTCGTAAATGGGAAGTTGATCACAGGTTATATTAACGACCCTTTGAGTGGAGTTGGTGGAAGAGGCATCTCTAGCGCTTCAATTTTGGGAAGAAGTGGCTATGCTGAAAATCTGACAAATACATTTAATATGAATGTTGCCTTAAAATATGATTTAGGAAATCTGATAACAAAAGGACTATCTATCAGAGCTATGTATGCCTATGATCACTATTATAAAAAGCGGGAAAATCGTCCTAAAGCTATTGACACTTATAGCATATTAAGAGACCCTGATACAGGAGAAAATCGTTTTATCCAAACCGGTTATGAAGGAGCTTTTGGCTATAGCGGTGGAACGGATGTGAACCGAGCCGAATATTTTGAAACAGCATTAGAATATAACCGAACCTTCAATGAAGTCCACAAAATAGGAGGTTTATTTTTATATAATCAACGTAAAGTATATGATCCAAGTCTCACATACAGTGTACCTACCGGTATGCAGGGAGTCGTAGGTCGTGCAACATATTCTTATGCCAACAGATATCTTGGAGAAGTGAGTCTTGGATACAATGGATCCGAAAACTTTCCGAAAAATAAAAGGTATGGTTTTTTTCCTGCAATATCTATAGGATGGGTACTTTCCGAAGAATCTTTTTTTCCAAAAAACGATTATGTGAACTATATTAAGTTTAGAGGTTCATACGGTGAGACTGGCAACGATAAGCTTGGCAGTAATCGTTTCTTATATTTACTTGGTGCTTATGAATATGGCTCTGGATCTTATATGTTTGGAACCACCGGTTTGGATAAGCAGAAATACACTTCCGCGTGGGAGGGGAAACTGGGGAACCCCGATGTAACCTGGGAGCGAGCAATAAAATGTAACTATGGAATTGATTTGTATTTATTCAAAAACAAGCTATCCATTAACGTAGATTACTTTACAGAAAGGCGTAATGACATTCTCATTAATAGGCAAACCATTCCAGCATTTACAGGAATCACGAGCTTGCCTGCCGCAAATATAGGACGAGTTAAAAATCATGGATATGAAATAGATTTTAAATGGAGAGATAAAATTCAAAATGTAGAATACTGGTTTGGAGGAAACTTTTCATATGCCAGAAACAAAGTTTTATATAAAGAGGAAGCTATGAAGGAATATCCATGGATGATGCAAACAGGATTTCCAATCGGGCAGCAATATGCTTATAAAACGGAAGGACTGTATAATTATAAAGAAGATGTTTACAATAGACCATTTTATAGCTTTTATGGGAATAAGGTACAGCAAGGAGACATCAAATACATTGATATTAATGGAGATGGAATTATAGATTCAAAGGATGTTGTACCTGTTGGATATTCAGAATATCCTGAAGTAAATTTTGGTATAAATATGGGATTAAGTTGGAAAAATTTTGATTTATCCATACTCTTACAAGGATGTGGCAATTCAATGGTATTCCAAACTGGAGAAATAGGTTTTGCTTTTTTCAATGACTGGTCTATGACTCTTGAGGAACATAAAAATAGATGGACACAAGAGCGCTTTGATAACGGAGAGAAAATAACAATGCCCCGTTTAAGCAATATGGGGAATAGTTCACCCAATTCAGAAAGCTCTGATTTTTGGCTACACAATGCTCGATACTTAAGATTAAAGAACATCGAAATTGGATATACAATACCCCAGTCTATGCTAAAAAAGATTTATTTGAAATCACTGAGAGTTTATGCTAATGGCAATAATCTTTTCACATGGACTCCACTGAAAAACTATGATCCAGAGACAGCCAGCGGAAGAGGTTTTATATATCCTCAAATGGCAGTTTTCAACTTAGGATTAAATCTTACATTCTAAAAACATCACATTATTATGAAAAAAAATAGAGTTAACCTTTTCATACTCTCTATAATTACAGCTTGGAGTAGTATACAAACATCATGCAGTGACTTCTTAGAAATGCCCATGATATCTTCTGCTGTAAATATAGACACAGTATTCTCATCACGAGCGAAAGCCGAACCATTTTTATGGGAAACCTATAGACAAATAATCCCCTCAGGTTTTCCGCTAAACGGGAATAGTGGACCTATGCACCGTTCCATCAGGGCGGCTATAACAGATGAATGTGACTATTCGATAGGCTGGTCATCTGCAACTGAAATAAACATATCTGGATACGTTGCGAATAATTCACGGCTAATGGAAATTGATTATAATAACTGCTATGCTGGAATTCGCAAAGCATTTATTTTTATGGAGAATATAGATAAGGTTTCAGATATACCCGAAAATGAGAAAACTCAAATGAAAATGGAATGCAAGACATTGATAGCTCTGCGTTATCATACTCTTCTACGCTCATTCGGAGGTATCCCACTAATAAAAAGTTCAATTTCAGCCAGTGATGATTTAAGTAAAATAACCCGTTCTACATTTGAAGAATGCGTAAATTATATTGTTGAATTATGTGATGAAGCAATCAACAACCCACTAACTATTGACCAATATCCTACAAATTGGCGCGGAAGGGTCACCCGTGGTGTAGCATATGCCATTAAAGCCAGGACATTGTTATATGCAGCTAGTCCACTATATAATAATACAATGGCTCCCCCAGCATCATATGGTAATCAAAATGATCTTCTTATATCTTATATGAATTATGATAAAGAAAGATGGGAAAAAGCTATAGATGCCAATAAAGCATTACTTGATTGGGCAAAAGGTCCCGGTAAAATATCACTGATAAGCACAGGGAACCCTTATGAAGATTATTCTGTTGCAACTTCCAAAGAAGATAACGCAGAAATCATTCTAGCTAACAAGACTATAGGCAATGGGGCCAACGGCTCAGATGGCTTTACCAGATATTATATGTCCTCCAAAAACATTATGGATTTCAACAAAGGGAATGCAATTCTATTTAATGGATTAACGAAGTTTTACAAAAATGATGGGACAGATCAAACTTGGCCTCAATTAAATGAGTCCCATCCATTTAGTGAGTATCAGATCAGAATGCATGAAATGGAGCCACGTTTATTAGCTACAGCATGGATATTCGGAGAAAGTCCTATGATGTGCCCCAACCAATATACTTGGAACTTCAATGCTTTACCAGGGACAAAATCAGGCGAATTACATGGATGCGCTGGATTACTAAAATTTTGCTATGACTATCAAGGAGAAAGTTACAAAGAATTTCCTGTATTCAGACTCGCTGAATTCTATTTAAACTACGCTGAGGCTCTAAATGAGTACTATCCAGATCCTCCCCAAGAAGCATATGATGCTCTAAACACCATACGTGCCCGAGCTGGGCTGCCTGCAATTACAAAACAGGATTCCCGTTACAATACAACAGAAAAATTCAGGGAATTAGTTCATCGTGAGCGATTTATCGAACTCTTTGCAGAAGACCACCGTATCTACGATTGCCGCAGATGGCGTATAGCTCACCTTTCTGGAGTAATAGGTGGACCTATGATTGCCTTCGATTTAGTGCAGAATAACCCCAGCAATCCTACAGCTTATACGTCTTATGTCCCTAAAATCTTTGAAGAAAGGCTATGGATGAATAAATTATATTTCCATCCATTTCCGCAAAGTGAAGTAGATAAAGGTAATCTATTACAAAATCCTGGATATTAACCTAATCTAGAATAAAGATATGACAACAATACATAATAATTACTACATTAAAACGATATTAGTTCTATTCTTACTTTTTGAGACATTTATAAATCTATCAGCCCAAGAAGGAATAAATGGAACAATTCGCGGTAAGAACGGTGATCCATTACCTAATGCAACAATCATTGTAAATGGGATATTGATTGAGACGTCAGATGAAAATGGAATTTTCAAAGTTGACAGTTGTAAAGCCATAACCATTAAGCACACCGGTTATAAAAGTCAAACCCTTATATTAGGGAAAAAGAAAAATATTGAAGTTGTATTACAACCGTTGGAGTATAACGATAACATACAATTGGCCTTTGAATCCACACCGTATAACTCATATACCGGAGCTGTATCTTCTATCACCTGTGAAAAATTAACAAATATACCTACACAAACTTTAGGAAATAATTTAGCTGGAAAGATTGCAGGTCTGACAGTGATGCAATCATCTGGCGAACCCGGCTCTGATGCCCCCAATCTCTATATCAGAGGAACAAGCACTTATAATAATAGCAATATATTGGTTCTAGTTGATGGATTCGAAGGAGATTATAATCAGTTATTGCCAGAAGAAATTGAATCTGTAACAATATTGAAGGATGCTGCAGCTTTGGCGATATATGGCATTAGAGGGGCCAATGGAGTGGTGCTTGTGAAAACCAAAAGAGGTTTAAAAAGAAATAAGTTAGACATAAGGCTCAATTTGCGTGGAGGTATGTCCTCTCCCATAACATTACCTAAATTTGCTGATTCATATACATACGCATCTCTGTACAATGAAGCATTAAGCAATGACAATAATAGAATCTGGAGCCCCAAGTATACTAATGATGAGCTTAAGGCATACAAAGATGGAATCGACCCCTATTTTTATCCTAATGTAGATTGGTATAAAGAAACATTGGTAAATAATACTCCATATGCAGATACAAATCTATCTTTTAGAGGCGGAAACAACAATGTACGATATTACCTGATTCTCGGATATATGAACTCTCAAAAAATTTACATAAATAATCCAGATAAAAATTTCGATCAATTACATAATATAGGAAAGACAGACAAATACAATGCAAGAGCCAATGTAGATATCAATATAAATAAGATATTCTCCCTTAATGCCAATATTGGAGCTGTCATCTTATCACGTACTTATCCCAATAATAATGACTTCTGGAATATATTGGCTACTACTCCATCCAACGCCTTCCCAATAAAAAACGAGGATGGAACATGGGCTGCATCGCCAGTATACACGAATAATCCGTTAGGAACATTGGCTATGACAGGAAAAAGAAGTACGAATGAAAGGACACTGCAAGCAGATGTTATATTCAAACAAGATTTAGGAAGTATTTTACCCGGATTTAAACTTTCAGAAGGAGTCTCATTCAGTAGCTGGTCACTCAGCAATTATGATATATCACGTGATTATCAAAGATGGTATATTTCTAAAAATAATGGCATAATTGGAAATCCAACCTTAGTGGCAGGGACCAATAGTGAATTTTCAATAAATCAAAATACTCGTTCACAATGGACCCGCCAGTCTTATCAGGGATTCGCTGAATATACAACTACAATCAACAGAATACACAAGCTCCATTCAATGCTGGGCGTAATGTATAGCCGCTATGATGTAGATGGGAATAACGTTGCCTATTTAAATGCAGGTTCCTATGGACGTCTTGGTTATGGTTATAACAACCGGTATTTTACAGAATTCAGTTTTTCCTATAATGGTTCAGAAAATCTACCTAAAGGACATAAATTTGGGTTCTTCCCTAGTTTGTCTTTTGCATGGGTTCTATCTAACGAAAAGTTTTTAGAAAATAACAGCTTCATTAATTTTCTCAAAATGAGAATTTCTGGAGGAATGTTAGGGTCTGCAGATTTAGGCTCTACCCGTTTCGGTTATCAAACATATTATGTTAATTCTCAATATTCATATCAGCTAGGTTCATCAGGGACTTCTTCTGTCACAGGCATCAAAGAAGGACGTTTAGGCAATCCTGACATTACATATGAAAAAGACTACAAATATAATTTAGGATTTGACTTTGCTCTTTTTAACAAATTAAATGGTAAACTTGATTTTTTTACTGAAAAAAGGAAAGGCATCCTTGTAGTACAAACGCCTCAAATTCCTTCTATAATCGGAATGGCTCTCCCTTATGAAAATTTAGGAAAAGTATCCAATAAAGGCTTTGAATTGGAGCTATCTTATGATGAAGAAATAAATAATTTCAAATTCGGGATAGGGGGTAATTTAGCTTATGCAAAGAATAAGATTGATTATCAAGCAGAAGTATTCCGAAAAAACGATTATTCCAAAAGGACAGGACACTCTGTGAATGATCTGTTTGGTCTCGAAGCCATTGGATTTTTCCAGTCGGAAGAAGAGATTAATGACCCGAACACACCTATCCAAACATTTGGTCAAGTTCAACCAGGTGATATCAAATATAAAGATCAAGATAATAATGGTATAATTGATGAAAACGATGTAATACATCTAGGACATTCCAATCTTCCAGAGTTAAATTATGGCATAAACTTGACTCTTGCTTACAAAGGTTTTGATTTTAATGCATTTCTATTTGGACAAGCAATACGTAATATCATGTTAACCAATGACCAATATGCTTTTGCATTCTACAATAATGGTCAAGCACCGGTAGCTGCTTTAGGAAGATGGGCATACTATCCAGAAAAAGGAATAGATACACGTAATTATGCATCATACCCGCGTTTATCTACATCAGATAATAATAATAACTATCGCTATTCCTCTTTCTGGATGAAAAATGCAAGTTTCTTACGATTAAGAAATATAGAATTGGGATATTCACTACCGAAATCAATGACAGATAAACTTCGAGTAAATAGGATCCGATTATATATTAGCGGAACTAATCTATTAACCTTTACCCCTTTAAAAGATTATGATCCACAAGTAATGACCGGATATCCACTCTCGAAATCATATAACATAGGCATTAACTTACAATTTTAAGAATGAACAATATGAAAAAAATATTGAGATATATCATATTAAGCTTATCGTTGCCAATTACCATTGGGTGCGAAAATATGCTTGACAACAATATTGATACAAGTTTGAAACCTGAGCAAATATATGTCAATTATGACAGAATGAAATCAGTAGCAATGGGTGCTTATGGATACGCTTATGAAATATCAGGATTTTACAAATTTAATAATACGCTAAGGGCATGTGTTAGTGATGAAGCAGAAGAAACTAATTATTCATCTGCTGTACAAGCCTTCAACTTAGGTTCATGGGGAAAAGATTATAATCCTGATGATGTGTATGCCACCTTCTATGAAGGTATAAGACAATGCTGCCTCTTCATCGAAAACAGTGAAAACTACAGGCAGATATTAGCAACTGACACAATCAGTTCTTCTGGAAAAGCCAGTTATGAAAAACAATGTGAAGATATCGAACTCTTTCGTCAAGAAATTCGTTTTTTAAGAGCCTTCTATTACTTTGAATTAATTAAAAGATATGGGGGAATACCTTTAGTCGTACATTCTTTATCTTTCAAAGATAACCTAAAAATACCGCGTGCTGATTTCGAAAGTTGCATAGATTTCATAGTCAACGAATGTGATGCTGTAAAAGATAAAGTCACAATAGACTGGGTTGCAGTGGGAAAGCCTAACGAACACGGACGAGTGACCAAAGGTACGGTGTTGGCTCTCAAGAGCAGAGTCCTTCTCTATGCAGCAAGCAAGTACTACAATAAATCGAACGATATAGAGAAATGGGAAAAAGCGGCAGCAGCAGCTAAAGAGCTCATCGACATGCATAAATATGGATTATATAATGATTATCAAAAGCTATTTCAAGCACCACAATCATACAATTCAAACGAAGTCATTTTTTATGTCCGTCATTTCAACTCCAATGCACTTGAACAAAGTTGCTATCCAATTGGCACTCCAGGAGGAAGATCAGGTGTTACTCCTACAGCCAACTTAGTTGATGCTTATGAAAAGCTTAAAGGATGGGATGCCAGCAATCCATATGAAAAAGTTGATCCTCGTATGCAAATGAGTATTGTTGTAAACAATTCAAATTGGAACGGACGAACAATAGAAACCTTCGTAGGTGGTCTTGATGGAATAGATCAAAAAAATGCCTCACGTACAGGATATTATCTAAAAAAGTTTCTTTCTCCTAATTTAAAATTACAAGGTTCTCCCGAAGGAACCTCTATGAAGTCATGGATCGTATTCAGATATGGTGAGATTTTACTGAACTATGCAGAAGCAATGAATGAAGCTTATGGGCCAGACAGTAAACCGAATGACTATCCTCTATCTTCCCGCGAAGCAATAAATCAAATACGTAGCAGGCCTAGCGTAAATATGCCACCTGTTATAGCCAGCAATTACCAAGAGATGAAAGAAGCCATCGAAAGAGAACGAAGAATAGAATTAGCATTTGAAGATCATCGATATTGGGACTTAAAGCGATGGGGAGAAGGCCGCATATTGGGAGAACCCATTTATGGAACACATATTACACAAGACACATCAACCGGTATCTTCTCCTATCAGAAAGTAAAGGTTGAAGAAAGAGTCTTTGATGAATCAAAAATGTATCTATATCCAATACCTCAATCAGAAATAAACAAGTATCCAGATATATTAAAACAAAATCCGGGATGGTAAACATTAACGTATATATAAGTAAAAATATGAAAACTATAAAATACTGCATAATGACAATTATTTGTCTATCTCTTACACTAATTTCTTGTGAAGACAATGCAAAAGATGAGAAGTGGGGCCTTTCTTTGCTATATATGCCGCAATCAGTATCGGGAGACGGAGGACAAACAGCAAATTTACCAATAGACGTATATCCATCTTCAAGATCTGACACATCTATAGTTGTAGGTATGTATCGATCTGGCTTAGCACCGATCGAAGCTGTATCGGCCAATCTAATTATTGCCTCCGATACATTAACAAGTGCAATAAATAAGGCAAAAACGGGAGATGGCAATTATAAAATATTTAAAGATGCTGTGCTTCTACCCGAAGATTATTATGAATTGCCTAATATAATTTCACTTAATAATGGACAGAGGGAAAATCACGTATTTATAAAATTGAATAAAGAACGGCTTTTTTCAGATCCGCATACCGGGCCTTTTGTTCTTCCTGTCAAATTAGATAATCCGACACGATATCAATTAAATGAAGAGCGTTCTCTCACATTCTTTATCTTCACTAAAAGATAAAAACTGAGAGGTGTCCCAAGAATCAGATAGGTATTAGCTTATTTTTCAAATTAACTTTTGGGACACCTCTTCTTCTCAGAAAAGAAACCACAGAGCTCACAATTAGATTTTCACAAAGTATTAATAATCATAATAAAGAAGAACACAATACAGGCTATGATATACAAACTTCTTTTCTCCGCTTTATTAATACTTGGTTCATGCAGTGCACAAAAGCAACCGGACATCACCTACACTATCCTTCTGGAAAAGCCATTGCAAACGATGGACGGGTTCGGTGCATCGGATGCGTGGAGCATGCAGTTCATCGGACTTTGGCCTCAAGAAAAACAGGAACAGATTGCTGACTGGTTATTCAGTGTAGAGAATGATGTTGACGGGCAACCGAAAGGTATAGGACTCTCTATCTGGCGGTTCAACGTGGGTGCCGGAAGTGCCGAACAGGGTGAAAACAGTCAGATAGGATCGAAATGGACGCGCACGGAGTGCTTTCTGCGGGCTGACGGTACGTATGACTGGAATAAGCAGCAGGGACAGCGCAATTTCTTGCAGCTGGCCAAAGAACGGGGAGTAAAGCAGTTTCTTGCTTTCCTAAACTCTCCTCCCGTATATTACACTCAAAACGGTCTGGCTACAAACACCGGACGAAGAGCTACGCTTAACTTAAAAGCGGATTGTTACGAGAAATATGCCTATTTTCTGGCAGATGTGCTTCAAGGCATCGAAAAACAAGATGGCATAGAATTCTGTTGTATCTCTCCTTTCAACGAACCAGACGGGCATTGGAACTGGACAGGACCTAAACAGGAAGGTACTCCTGCCACCAACCGCGAAGTAGCACGCATGGTACGGCTGCTAAGCAATGAATTGATTGGCAGGAAAATGAATACACAGATTACAATTAATGAATCGTCAGATTACCGCTGTATGTACGATATGCACATGACGAACTGGCAACGTGGATACGAAATACAGTCCTTTTTCAATCCGGACAGTACGGCGACTTACCTTGGCGACTTACCTAATGTAGCTCACACAATGTCCGGTCACAGTTACTGGACCAATACGCCACTGACTAGTCTTTGCAATATCCGACGCCAACTGCGGGACACACTTGACAAATATCAGGTACAGTTCTGGCAAACGGAAACCTGCATCATGTCCAATGACGAGGAGATTGGAGGTGGACAAGGATTCGACCGGAGCATGAAGACAGCTCTATACGTGGCACGAATCATTCATCATGACATCGTATATGCTGGTGCATGCAGTTGGCAATGGTGGCGTGCGATAGGCGGAGATTATAAAGACGGCCTCATTAGAGAATACAGTAGCGAAAGCGGTTTGGACGGTCGTGCAGAAGACTCCAAACTGATGTGGGCCTTAGGAAATTATAGCCGCTTTATACGCCCGGATGCAATGCGTCTTAAAGTCATTGCATCAGACAAAACGGGGAAAAATATAGTCAATGGAGATACTGATTCCATAAGATTAATGTGTACAGCATATAAAAATTCGGATGGAAACTTAGTCACTGTTGTAATTAACTATGCTAATCAAGAAAAAGAGATCAGCATAGAACAATATCCTGCATCTATAAAAAAGAGACATGGAAATTGGCAGATTTATTGTACGTCCGATAATAAAGAAGATAATTTAAGACCCATAGGAGTAATTAAAACAGGGAAAAAAATAAAAATACCAGCACGCTCCATTTTAACCTTAGTTTCCCAATAGCAATAAGAAAAAAGGCAACGACCTATTACTAACTAACATGTAAAAATAGAAACAGACAAATAGTCAGTTCAAGAAACGAAAATTCAAAAAGCACGATCAAAGCCAAAACGATTTTTCTGTTTCATAAGAACAAATTATATATGCCAAGCTAATTTACATTCGCCATCAGTACTACTATAAGATTTTATATTCTAATAGAATAAATCTCCCCATAATCATATTAAGTACTTTGACTAAGCCATAGCTTAGTCAAAGATTTAGAGTATGACTACCCTTTCAAAAAAATAAATTAAAAGCATAAGCATCCGGTTTCTTTTATTACTTTTGTATTTCGTAATTGTCACTACAGAGATGAAACCAGAAATAACCACATATAACTTACTGAATTCCATTGCATATCCCGAAGATCTACGACAGCTGACTGTAGAACAGCTACCGGAAATTTGCAAAGAATTACGGCAAGACATCATCAAAGAACTTTCATGCAACCCAGGGCACTTTGCCTCCAGTTTGGGTACAGTAGAGCTGACCGTTGCCCTACATTATGTATTCAACACACCTTACGACCGCATTGTATGGGATGTAGGGCATCAAGCGTACGGACATAAAATTATCACAGGGCGCCGTGAAGCTTTTTCCACCAACAGAAAGTTTAAAGGTATCCGTCCTTTCCCTTCACCCGATGAAAGTGAGTATGACACCTTCAGTTGCGGACATGCCTCCAACTCCATATCAGCAGCGTTGGGCATGGCGGTGGCCGCCGCGGAAAAAGGAGAAAAGAACCGCCATGTAGTGGCTATTATCGGCGACGGCTCCATGAGCGGAGGATTGGCATTCGAAGGATTGAACAATGCTTCTTCAATGCCTAACAATTTACTCATCATCCTTAACGACAATAATATGTCTATAGATCGAAGCGTGGGTGGGATGAAACAGTATCTATTCAATATGACTACATCCAACCGCTATAACCAGCTACGCTTCAAAGCCTCCAGGATGTTGTTCAAAATGGGAGTCCTTAACGAAGAACGACGCAAAGCACTTATTCGTTTTTCCAATAGTGTTAAATCCATGGCCGCACAGCAGCAAAATATCTTCGAAGGAATGAATATCCGCTACTTCGGCCCCATAGACGGACATAATGTTCAGAATTTAGCCCGGATCTTGAAAGATATCAAAGATATGCAGGGGCCTAAAATATTGCATCTGCACACCATTAAGGGTAAAGGGTTCGGGCCCGCTGAAAAAGACGCAGCCCTATGGCACGCTCCCGGCAAATTCAATCCCGAAACAGGTAAACGCTACGTAGCCAATACTCAAAACCTGCCTCCACTCTTCCAAGATGTATTTGGAGAAACGTTGGTGGAACTTGCCAAGCAGAACCCACGCATTGTCGGTATTACCCCGGCCATGCCCACCGGCTGCTCTATGAACAAACTAATGGCGGCAATGCCTGAACGGGCTTTTGATGTCGGTATAGCCGAAGGACATGCAGCCACCTTCTCAGGCGGAATGGCAAAAGAAGGACTACAGCCTTTCTGTAACATTTACTCTTCGTTTATGCAGCGCGCATACGATAACGTAATCCATGATATTGCCATACTCCGGTTGCCTGTGGTGCTCTGTCTTGATCGTTCCGGATTGGTAGGAGAAGACGGACCGACGCACCATGGGGTATTTGATCTGGCCTATTTCCGCCCTATTCCCAATCTGACCATTTCTTCACCCATGAATGAACATGAATTACGCCGACTGATGTATACCGCCCAACTTCCGGATAAAGGTCCTTTTGTAATCCGGTATCCTCGCGGTCGTGGTGCATTAGTGGATTGGAAATGTCCGTTACAAGAAATACCCGTAGGGAAAGGACGAAAGCTCAAAGAAGGTAAAGACATGGCCGTCATCACGCTTGGTCCTATAGGCAACACAGCAGCACGTGCCATTGAACGGGCGGAAGCAGAGAAAGGGCTCTCAATTGCGCATTATGACTTGCGCTTTCTTAAACCACTGGATGAAGAAATGTTGAGTGAGATAGGAAGCGCATTCTCCCATATCATTACCGTAGAAGACGGAGTACGAAAAGGAGGTATGGGTAGTGCCATTTTGGAATTTATGGCAGATAACGGTTACACTCCCCGAATAACACGTATCGGAGTTCCCGATCTATTTGTAGAACATGGAACAATACCGGAACTACACCACTTATGTGGTATGGATGAAGAAGGAATCTATAATCAACTTATAAAGTGAAAATTATCATCGCTGGTGCCGGAGCAGTGGGCACACACCTAGCAAAACTGTTGTCGCGCGAGAAACAAGACATCATCTTGATGGACGACAGTGAAGAGAAGCTGAGCACACTTAGCTCGAACTTTGATTTGATGACTGTTACCGCATCTCCGACTTCCATCCAGGCTCTAAAAGGAGTAGGAATTCGTGAAGCTGATCTTTTCATTGCCGTAACCCCCGATGAAAGCCGTAACATGACGGCATGTATGCTAGCAAACAACCTCGGTGCACAAAAGACTGTTGCCCGTATAGACAATTATGAATACCTCCTACCCAAAAACAAAGAGTTCTTTCAGAAATTAGGAGTAGACTCTCTAATCTATCCGGAAATGCTGGCAGCTAAGGAAATCGTATCTTCCATCCGGATGAGTTGGGTGCGACAGTGGTGGGAGTTCTGTGGAGGAGCCTTAATACTTATCGGTACGAAGATGAGAGAGAAAGCCGAAATACTCAATATCCCCCTCAGTCAACTTAGCGGTTCCGAAAAGCCTTATCATATTGTTGCCATTAAGCGCAACAGTGAAACTCTGATACCACGCGGAGATGATGTTATCAAATTGAACGACATCGTCTATTTCACCACGACCCGGAAATATATCCCCTATGTCCGGAAAATAGCCGGAAAGGAAGACTATGCCGACGCCCGTAACGTAATGATTATGGGAGGAAGCCGTATAGCCGTACGCACCGCACAATATGTCCCCGACTATATGTTAGTCAAAATCATAGAGCATGACTTGAATCGTTGCAATAAGCTGACAGAACTATTGGACGATAAAATCATGATTATCAACGGAGATGGAAGGGATATGGATTTGCTAACGGAAGAGGGCTTGAACAATACGGAAGCTTTCGTTGCCTTGACCGGAAATTCGGAAACAAATATTCTGGCCTGTCTGGCAGCCAAGCGTATGGGAGTGAACAAAACCGTAGCAGAAGTGGAAAATATCGATTACATCACAATGGCTGATAGTCTTGACATTGGCACGGTAATCAATAAAAAGATGATTGCAGCCAGCCATATTTACCAAATGATGCTGGATGCAGACGTAAGCAATGTGAAATGCCTTACATTTGCCAATGCAGATGTTGCGGAATTTACAGTAAAAGCAGGTTCCCAGGTCACTAAACATAATGTTAAGGACCTTGGCTTACCCAAAGGAACAACTATTGGTGGATTAGTCCGTCAGGGAGAAGGTATCGTTGTAACAGGTAATACGCAGATACAGGCAGGTGACCATGTCGTTGTATTCTGTCTAAGTATGATGATTAAAAAGATTGAAAAATATTTCAATTAGATATTCTTTACAGCATATTATCACTTTACAAAGCACCCCCCTTATTTGATTTAGGATAAAAAGTGCTAAAAAATTCAATTTTTGCCATCTCTATATAGCAAAAGAAACAATACTTGTTATATCTTTGCGCCCGGAATAAAGAAAAAGTTGCTATATGAAACAATATATGAGATATTGCATAATAACTTTCTTGGCCATCTTACTATACAATGGTACGATACAAGGAGCAGACAGCTTCTGTTCCTCAAGAAGCGCTAAAGCAACATCTTGTTTTATTTCGCAGGCACTAACAACACAGCAAACTATTCGTAATTTTTACAATCGCCTTGCAGACTTATCTTTATATATGGATTGCGTGGATAGTTCCACACACGTTCCAGTAGATAAAGGTATATCATTATTAACAGATTATTTTGGAATACAGGGAGCAAACGACAGTTTGAAACCCGAATCCCTATTAAATGTCCAATTACACTTAACAAGTGACTCACTAAAGTATTATATCTTTGGGCTAAGAAAGATAGTTATTTAGATCTATACGGGCAGATAAGCCCCGCTGAAATACCTATATATTGATGGGGCAGACATCGGGAATTATATTCCTTCATTTGATGTAGTGACCTTTATCATTCTACTCTACTAATTATTAGATTTATGAATTTTACATTATTAGTCGTTGTCTTATTGACGGCAATTGCTTTCGTAGGTATCGTCATCGCTTTATCCAAAGCGATATCACCTCGTTCATACAATCCCCAAAAGATGGAAGCTTACGAGTGCGGCGTTCCGACACGTGGCAAATCGTGGATGCAATTCCGCGTAGGTTACTACTTGTTTGCCATTCTGTTCCTCATGTTCGATGTGGAAACCGTATTTCTATTTCCATGGGCGGTTATAGCGCGTGAACAAGGAGTATCGGGATTATTCAGCATTTTATTTTTTCTAATAATCTTAGTTTTAGGACTAGCCTATGCATGGCGGAAAGGAGCACTGGAATGGAAATAAAGAAAAAACCAAAAATAAAATCCATACCGTATGAAGAATTTACGGATAATGAGACTTTGGAGAAACTCGTCAAAGAACTTAATGCAGGGGGAGCCAATGTGGCTCTCGGCGTTTTGGACGATTTCATCAATTGGGGGCGCAGCAATTCACTGTGGCCGCTTACTTTTGCAACCAGTTGTTGCGGTATCGAATTCATGGCGTTGGGTGCCGCACGTTACGACATGGCACGCTTCGGCTTTGAAGTAGCACGTGCCAGTCCGCGACAAGCTGATATGATTATGGTATGCGGAACGATTACCAATAAAATGGCCCCCGTACTGAAACGCTTATATGACCAGATGGCCGACCCCAAATATGTTGTTGCGGTAGGAGGATGTGCAGTAAGCGGAGGACCATTCAAAAAATCATATCACGTAGTGAACGGTGTGGACAAGTTCCTTCCTGTGGATGTTTATATTCCTGGATGTCCTCCACGCCCTGAAGCATTCTATTACGGCATGATGCAATTACAACGGAAAGTAAAGATAGAGAAATATTTTGGTGGTGTAAACCGGAAAGAAAAGAAACAAGATGAATAATATACGATTTATAGCCCCTACGGATTTACACGATGAAATGCTTCGCCTTCGCCAGGAAGAGCAAATGGATTTCTTGGAGTGCCTAACCGGAATGGATTGGGGGGAACCTGATGAGAAAGATGCACCGGATACGCCACGAGGACTTGGAGTAATCTATCATCTGGAGTCAACAGTTACCGGTAAACGTACAGTAGTACGTACGGCCAGTCTCAACAGAGAACACCCTGAACTTCCAACGGTAAGTGACATTTGGAAAGCCGCCGACTTCAATGAACGGGAAGTATATGATTACTTCGGTATTATCTTTATCGGTCATCCCGATATGCGTCGTCTCTACCTTCGTAACGACTGGGTAGGTTACCCGATGCGTAAAGATGATGATCCAGAGGAAGAGAATCCCTTGCGGATGGATAATGAAGAAACCATTGACACCACCACAGAACTGGAACTAAATCCAGATGGTACATTAAAGAATAAAGAATTAAAGCTCTTCGGAGAAGAAGAATATGTGGTCAACATCGGTCCGCAACATCCTGCAACGCATGGTGTAATGCGTTTCCGTGTATCACTAGAGGGAGAAATCATTCAAAAGATCGATGCAAACTGTGGATATATCCACCGGGGCATCGAGAAGATGTGTGAAAGTCTCACCTATCCACAGACCTTGGCATTGACCGACCGCCTGGATTATTTGGGAGCACACCAGAACCGCCATGCCCTCTGCATGTGCGTTGAAAAGGCAATGGGAATAGAAGTCAGCGACCGCGTGAAATACATCCGTACCATTATGGATGAATTGCAACGCATTGATTCGCACTTACTTTTCTACGCCTGCCTTGCCATGGACTTAGGCGCATTAACCGCTTTCTTCTATGGCTTCCGTGATCGTGAGAAAATCCTTGATATCTTTGAGGAAACATGTGGCGGACGACTGATTATGAACTACAACACCATAGGCGGTGTACAAGCCGATATTCATCCCAATTTCGTAAAGAGAGTAAAAGAATTCATTCCTTACCTCCGCGGCATCATTCATGAATACCACGAAGTATTTACCGGAAACATCATCGCTCAGGAACGACTGAAAGGTGTCGGTGTACTATCCCGCGAGGATGCTATCGCTTTCGGAGCCACCGGAGGAACCGGACGGGCTTCAGGATGGGCCTGCGATGTTCGTAAACGAATACCCTACGGTGTATATGACAAAGTGGACTTTAAAGAGATTGTTTATAACGAAGGCGATTCATGGGCGCGCTACATGGTACGTATGGATGAAATCATGGAAAGCATGCGCATCATAGAACAGCTCATTGACAATATTCCCGAAGGAACTTATCAAGAGAAGATGAAACCTATTATCCGTGTACCGGAAGGCTGCTATTATAGTGCGGTTGAAGGTAGCCGCGGCGAGTTCGGAGTATTTATAGAAAGCCACGGTGATAAAACGCCCTACCGGGTACACTTCCGCTCCACCGGACTGCCTTTGGTATCTACAGTGGACACCATTTCCCGTGGGGCAAAGATTGCCGATTTGATCGCCATTGGCGGAACATTAGATTATGTAGTACCCGATATTGACAGATAAAAGAAAAGCGTATGTTTGATTTTAGTATAATAACTCACTGGATACACCAGGCATTGACCTCGCTTATGCCGGAAGGTCTGGCCATACTCATTGAATGTGTAGTGATAGGCGTATGTATTATTTTAATGTATGCTTTACTCGCCATTGTCCTTATTTATATGGAGCGCAAAATCTGTGCTTTCTTTCAATGTCGTCTCGGTCCTAACCGGGTAGGTAAATGGGGAACCATCCAGGTGATATGTGACGTATTGAAGATGCTGACCAAGGAGATCATTGACTTGAAGCATTCCGATCGTTTCCTTTATAATCTGGCTCCATTCATGGTAATCATCGCCTCCTTTCTTACCTTCGCCTGCCTGCCGATGAGCAAAGGGCTGGAGGTTCTGGACTTCAATGTGGGAGTATTCTTTCTTCTTGCAGCCTCAAGTATCGGTGTGATAGGAATCTTACTTGCCGGATGGGGATCGAATAACAAATTCTCCTTAATTGGTGCCATGCGTAGCGGTGCACAGATCATTAGTTACGAACTTTCAATCGGCCTAAGCATCTTAACCATGGTTGTACTTATGGGTACGATGCAGATTTCAGAGATCGTAGCACAACAAGCTGATGGATGGTTCATATTCAAAGGACACATTCCCGCCGTGATTGCATTTATCATTTACCTGATAGCCGGGAATGCCGAGACGAACCGCGGTCCGTTCGATTTACCCGAAGCCGAGAGTGAGCTGACAGCCGGCTACCATACGGAATACTCAGGTATGCACTTCGGATTTTTCTATTTGGCCGAATATTTAAATATGTTCATTGTAGCTGGCATTGCAGCAACCATTTTCTTAGGAGGATGGATGCCTTTCCATATTGTGGGACTTGACGGGTTCAATGCAGTGATGGACTATATACCGGGATTCATCTGGTTCTTTGGGAAAGCCTTTTTCGTAGTCTTCCTGCTCATGTGGATAAAGTGGACGTTCCCCAGGCTGCGTATCGACCAGATTCTAAATTTGGAATGGAAATATCTGGTACCGATATCCATGGTCAATCTCATTTTGATGGTCTTGATTGTAGTACTGAAACTCCATTTTTAATAGGTATAAGATAAGACGCTTTTATAAGACAGTAATTTGATAAAAATGAATCAAAAAGAAAAACATAGCTACCTGGACGGGCTGTTGCATGGCATCATCTCCCTGCTAACGGGTATGAAGACAACTATAACCGTGTTCTTCCGTAAGAAGACTACGGAGCAATATCCGGAAAACCGTGCCACCCTTAAAATGTTCGATCGTTTCCGGGGCACGCTTACCATGCCCCATAACGAACAGAACGAACACCGATGTGTAGCCTGCGGATTATGCCAGATGGCATGTCCCAACGATACCATTCAGGTCATTAGCAAAACAATAGAAACAGAAGACGGCAAAAAGAAGAAGATTCTGGATAAATATGAATATGACCTCGGATCATGTATCTTCTGCCAGCTCTGCGTGAATGCCTGCCCGCATGATGCCATTACCTTTGACCAGGACTTTGAACACGCCGTATTCGACCGCTCAAAACTAGTCATGACGCTCAATCATCCCGGTAGCCACGTAGTGGAAAAGAAATCCTGATAAGTAATTAACAACAGAATAACAATGGAAATAACCCTTGAAACTGTAGTATTCTATTTTTTAGCGGCATTTATCACCGTGTTCTCTATTCTCACCGTGACTACCAGCCGCATGGTACGTTCGGCAACATATCTGCTATTTACCCTATTTGGCACGGCAGGCATTTACTTCCTGTTGGGCTACACTTTCTTAGGATCAGTGCAGATCATGGTTTATGCCGGTGGTATAGTGGTACTTTATGTATTCTCCATCCTGCTGACCAGCGGTGAAGGAGACCGTACCGAAAAGCTAAAACGCAGTAAGTTTCTCGCCGGACTTGGAACAACAGCAGCCGGAGCAGTCATTGTACTTTTCGTAACCCTGAAGCATAAATTCATGGCCACAACAGACGTTGCTCCACTGGAGATAGACATAAAAACCATAGGACATGCCATGCTGAGCGGAGATAAATACGGTTACCTGCTCCCTTTCGAAGCAGTCAGCATCCTACTGTTAGCCTGTATCGTAGGCGGATTGCTCATAGCCCGGAAGAGATAAATAAAATGAATAATAAAAGCATCAAAAACAGATCAATATGATACACATGGAATATTACCTGATAGTTTCGGCTATCATGTTCTTTGCCGGTATTTACGGATTCTTCACCCGTCGCAATACCTTGGCAATATTAATTTCAATAGAGTTGATTCTGAATGCAACAGATATCAACTTTGCGGTGTTCAACCGCTTTCTTTTCCCCGGAGGACTGGAAGGGTACTTCTTTTCATTATTTTCCATTGCCATATCAGCGGCCGAAACAGCCATAGCTATTGCCATTATGATTAATATTTACCGTAACATCCGTAGCATTCAGGTTGGCAAACTGAATGAACTAAAGTGGTAAAAGGAACACAAACTACAAAATTCAATATATTATATGGAATATACAATACTCATATTAATTCTTCCATTCCTGTCTTTCCTGATCTTGGGAATCGGTGGTAAATGGATGACACATCGGACAGCCGGTCTCATCGGAACGACGGTATTGGGTGTGGTTGCGGCATTGAGTTATGTCACGGCTTTCCTATACTTCTCAGCTCCACGACTTGCCGATGGTACTTTCGCCACACTCATGCCCTACAACATGACGTGGCTGCCATTCACCTCCTCCCTGAGTATAGATTTAGGCATTCTGCTGGACCCTATTTCAGTGCTGATGCTCATCGTCATTTCCACTGTTTCACTCATGGTCCATATCTATTCTTTCGGATACATGAAAGGCGAAGTTGGTTTCCAGCGCTATTACGCTTTCCTCAGTCTTTTCTCCATGTCTATGCTGGGATTGGTAGTGGCAACAAATATTTTTCAGATGTATCTGTTTTGGGAATTGGTAGGCGTTAGTTCTTATCTCCTGATCGGCTTTTATTATACCAAACCTGCCGCCATAGCAGCTTCCAAAAAGGCTTTTATAGTAACCCGTTTTGCCGACCTCGGATTCCTGATCGGCATCTTGATCTACGGTTATTACGCAGGGACTTATACTTTCCATCCCGATGAAATGTCTTTATTGACGGGCGGGGCAACGATGCTTCCTCTGGCACTGGGATTGATGTTTATCGGTGGCGCCGGAAAGAGTGCCATGTTCCCGCTACATATATGGTTACCGGACGCAATGGAAGGCCCGACTCCCGTTTCAGCCCTGATACATGCGGCAACAATGGTTGTGGCAGGTGTTTATCTGGTTGCCCGGATGTTCCCGCTATTTATTGGTTACGCACCAAATGTGCTACACCTGGTAGCCTATATTGCAGCATTCACCTCTTTCTATGCCGCAGCCGTAGCTTGTGTACAAAGTGACATTAAACGTGTACTTGCTTTCTCCACCATTTCGCAAATCGGTTTCATGATGGTAGCTCTTGGTGTATGCACAAGTACAAACCCACATGAAGGCGGATTAGGATACATGGCGGGAATGTTCCATTTGTTCACCCACGCCATGTTCAAAGCGTTGCTTTTCCTTTGTGCAGGTAGCATCATTCATGCGGTACACAGCAACGAAATGTCAGCAATGGGCGGGTTGCGTAAGTATATGCCCATTACACATATCACCTTCCTCTTTGCCTGCTTTGCAATATCAGGCATACCCCCGTTTTCCGGTTTCTTCTCAAAGGATGAAATACTGGCAGCCTGTTTCCAATTCAATTCGGTAATGGGCTGGACTATGACAATCATTGCGGCAATGACGGCATTCTATATGTTCCGGCTCTATTTCGGCATATTCTGGGGAACGGAGAACAAAGAACTTCATGCAGAACATACTCCACACGAAAGTCCGTTAACCATGACTTTCCCGTTGATGTTTCTTGCAGCCGTAACTTGTGTGGCCGGATTTATACCGTTCGGACATTTTGTTTCTTCAAACGGGGAATCGTACACGATTGATCTTGATTGGACGGTCGCCGGCACTAGCATTGCTATCGCCGGCGTTACAATCGCAATTGCCGCCTATATTTACATGGGCAGCAAACAACCGATAGCAAATGCACTGGCCCATCGTTTCCGTGGATTATGGACAGCAGCCTATCATCGTTTTTATATTGATGAAATTTATCAGTTCATCACCCATCGCATTATATTCGGCTGTATAAGCCGTCCCATTGCCTGGTGGGACCGTCACGTAGTGGATGGTTTCTTCAACTTCCTGGCATGGAGTGCTAATGCAACCAGTGATGAAATACGCGGTCTGCAGAGCGGTCAAGTCCAGCAATATGCCTTTGTATTCTTACTGGGCACATTAGCTTTGATACTCATGTTACTGTTATAATTATGTAATTTGTAAATCGTAAAAACCCAATAATAAAGATGAATTTATTATCAATCTTTGTGTTCATCCCCATGTTAATGTTGTTCGGTCTCTGGTTAAGCCGTAACATCAAACAAATACGTGCGGTGATGGTAACAGGAGCATCGGCGCTACTCATATCCGCCGTTGTGCTAACCATTGCCTATCTCAATGCACGCCACAACGGTGCCACAGGTGAAATGCTCTTCCAAGCCGATATTCCCTGGTTTCCGGCATTACACGTCCACTATTCCGTGGGGGTGGATGGCATTTCCGTAGCCATGCTGTTGTTGTCATCAATTATTGTACTCACCGGAACTTTCGCTTCCTGGCGCTTGCAACCGCTTACCAAAGAATATTTCCTCTGGTTTACGCTGTTGTCAGCTGGTGTCTTCGGGTTCTTCATCTCCACCGATCTATTTACCATGTTCATGTTTTATGAAGTGGCCCTGATCCCGATGTACTTACTCATTGGAGTATGGGGAAGTGGAAAGAAAGAATATGCCGCAATGAAATTAACCCTCATGTTAATGGGTGGTTCCGCCTTTCTATTGATCGGCATTCTAGGTATTTATTACGGCTCGGGAGGTACCACCATGAATTTGCTCGAAATAGCCAAGCTCCACAATATCCCCATTGCTCAACAACGTATTTGGTTTCCATTGACTTTTCTCGGTTTCGGAGTCTTGGGAGCGCTATTTCCCTTCCATACTTGGAGCCCCGACGGTCATGCTTCGGCACCTACCGCCGTATCCATGCTCCATGCCGGCGTGTTAATGAAGTTGGGAGGATACGGTTGTTTCCGTATTGCCATGTACCTGATGCCGGAAGCTGCACAGGAATTAGGTTGGATATTCCTGATACTGACCGGAATATCGGTGGTTTACGGAGCATTCTCCGCTTGTGTACAAACCGACTTGAAATACATTAACGCCTATTCATCCGTTAGCCATTGCGGACTGGTACTGTTTGCCATTCTAATGATGAATCAGACGGCTTGCACAGGTGCTGTTCTCCAAATGTTATCCCATGGATTAATGACCGCCCTCTTCTTTGCCTTGATCGGTATGATCTACGGACGGACCCATACCCGGGATGTACGCGAACTAAGTGGATTAATGAAGATCATGCCATTCCTTTCCGTTTGCTATGTCATTGCCGGATTAGCCAACCTCGGTCTTCCCGGATTGAGCGGATTTATTGCTGAAATGACTATTTTCAACGGAGCATTCCAGCACCCTGATGTTTTCCACCGCACATGGACCATCATTGCCTGTACCAGTATTGTAATCACAGCGGTCTACATACTCCGGTTGGTCGGAAAGATACTCTATGGAACTTGTACCAACAAGCACCATCTGACCCTAACCGATGCAACTTGGGACGAGCGTACCGCTGTTATCATTCTCATTGTTTGTGTCGCCGGACTTGGACTTGCACCACTCTGGATCAGTAACATGATCGGAGATAGTGTTTCGCCATTAGTAGCAATCTTTAATTAATGATCAATATATGGATTATTCCCAATTTTTCGTACTCAAAGAAGAGCTGTCATTAATAGCAGTTATTGTCATTCTTTTCATCGCAGACCTCTTTTTCTGCCCGGATGCACATAAAGAAGGAGGTAAAACGCACCTCAACACTATGCTTCCGGTAATCCTGTTAGTGATACATACGTTAATCACCATTGTTCCCGGTCCGGTAGCCGAAGCATTCGGAGGCATGTATCATAACGGGCCGATACAAAGCATTGTAAAATCAATCCTTAGCATTGGAACACTTATCGTCTTTTTAATGGCACATGAATGGTTGCGCCGACCTGATACGATAATTAAACAAGGTGAATTTTATATATTGACTTTATCCACCCTCTTGGGTATGTATTTTATGATTTCCGCCGGACATTTCCTGATGTTCTTTATCGGATTAGAGACAGCCAGTGTGCCAATGGCGGCATTGGTCGCTTTCGATAAGTACCGTCACCATTCGGCTGAAGCAGGTGCGAAATATATACTTACCGCTTTATTTTCAAGCGGACTACTACTCTATGGCATCTCAATGATATACGGTACGGTAGGCACGCTCTATTTCAATGATATTCCTGCCCATATCAGCGGCAATGCCATGCAAATAATGGCCTTTGTCTTCTTCTTCGCCGGCATGGGATTCAAGATTTCACTGGTTCCTTTCCACCTTTGGACCGCAGATGTCTACGAAGGAGCCCCAAGTACCGTAACCGCCTATTTAAGTGTCGTTTCCAAAGGCTCGGCTGCATTCGTACTTATGACTGTACTAATTAAAGTTTTCGCCCCAATGGTTGCTCAGTGGCAGGAAGTGCTTTACTGGGTCATCATAGCTTCTATCACTTTAGCCAACTTGTTTGCACTTCGCCAGGAGAACTTGAAGCGTTTGATGGCTTTTTCCAGTATATCACAGGCCGGATACATCATGTTGGGGGTAATTAGCGGAACTTCACAAGGCATGGCCTCATTAGTCTATTATATCCTGATTTACTTATTTGCCAACCTGGCTGTATTCACGGTAATCACCATAATCGCTTTGCGTAGCCAGCGTTTCACTCTTGAAGAATATAACGGACTTTATACCACCAATCCAAAATTAGCCTTTTTAATGACATTGTCTTTATTCTCATTGGCAGGCATCCCTCCGTTTGCGGGATTCTTCTCCAAGTTCTTCATCTTCGCGGCAGCATTCCACAGCGGTTTCCACTTGCTGGTTTTTATTGCTTTAGTGAACACCGTGCTTTCATTGTACTACTATCTAAAAATAGTGAAGGCGATGTACATCAATAAAAGTGAAGACCCGATTGTTTCATTCCGCAGTGACAACTACACAAGAGCAAGCCTTGTTATCTGTACCTTTGGTATCATAGCGCTAAGTTTCGTGAGCATCATCTATCAATACATTGACAAATTCTCGTTTGGATTATAAATGGATATAAAGGATCCGGAGATCAGAAAAAAGGAAATATAGAATTAGCTTCATAACGAAAGTTCTTGCTAAGAAAAGAGGCGGCCAATATCAAAAAGATAAGCGGTTGTATATCAAAGGCTTTCCTGTGATATACTGCTCTACGGGGAAAGGAGCGTTGCTTTATGAGGAAGGTATACTTCCTCTACGACGAGCGGGACTTTCCTCGTAGAGGAGCTGTTTTTTACACAGATAAGCCGACAGCATAGCAAATGAAAAAGGAATAGATGCTGATCGTAACACTATAGCCAAGAGAGGTGACTCTAAAGAGATTCTTTTCTTTTCATAGGCAAGACAAACCAGAAAGAAGAACCTTTCTCCAACTCACTATTCACTCCAATCGTGCCACCCATTTGTTCTATAATGCTCTTACAGATGGAGAGGCCTAATCCACTGCCCTGCTTAAAAACATTCAGCTTAACAAAACGGTCAAAGATTCGTTCACATTCAGCTTTAGCAATTCCAATGCCGGTATCTTTCACATAGACACGTATATGTTCTTTGTCCGGTTTATCATATCCCACCTCTATAAAGCCCTTGGAGGTAAATTTAATTGCATTGCTGATAAAATTGGAAATCACTTGTTGCAAGCGGTTACAATCGCTAATAATCAGGCATCTTGGCAGCATCGACGGTTTAAAAATTATCCTGACTCCGGGCTGTAACCTAAATCGCATAGAAGCTATAACATCATCACACAAAACATTAATATCCACCTCTTCATAATGAAAAGCATATTTATCGGTCTCTATTCTCGATAAATCCAAGATGTCGGAAATTAACCGTAACAACCTTTCATTATTATCTTCCACCACCTTCAAATACTCTTGCTTCTCTTCTTTGCTTCCTGCTTCCGTAAGCAAACTGGAGAAGCCGACTATGGCGTTCAATGGAGTACGTATTTCATGACTCATATTCGCAAGAAAAGCAGTCTTCAACCTATCGGCAGCCTCAGCTTTCTCTTTAGCTTCTATTAACTGAAACTCTGTTTTCTTCAATTCGGAAATATCATAATTCACTCCTATCAACTCTATTAATTCATTTTCCGGTTCATAACGAGTAACTATGATATGCATTCTTACCCAATTCCAAGTATCTGTTGTACCAGCCTTAAGGATCCGCATTTCCCTCTTAAAATAAGTTTCTTCGCCTTCTCTGGCTCTGGAATAGAAATTGAGAACATGCTTCCGATCCTCCGGATGCATCTTCCCATAAACTCCCACAATCCGGGGTAACGGAGTAGATTCATCTTCCCCCATATTCTTATACCATTGTCTAATGGCATAACCGTCACGGGTAAACAAATTGAGTTTGGCATACCCAACTTTAGCAAAGCCCGATATCAAAGAAAAGAAATGTTCAAATTCAAAATTACATAAGAGCTTTTCACTATAATTACAAGCACTAACATCCTGGAGAATGCCAAAAGCCTTTCGATGCCCATCTTCAGATATCCAGACGTCTCCCAAACGGAAACGAATCCAAATGACACCATGAGCAGAATTAATGGGAAAAATGCGTTCATAAGCCGACTTCTCTCTGACAAGAGAAAGAAAGTCATGCCTAAAATCATCCCGGCAATCATTCCATATTATTCGTCCGAGCTGATAAAAAGAAAGAGTAGATTCCTGCACGCCCAGCAACGTGCAAAGGTACTCTGAACAGATAATCTCCCGGGTGAAAAAATCTATCTCCCACCACCCTATTTTCTCAATAGCCGAAAGACGACGAAAACGCTCTACTTCGTATGAACAGTCCATGTCTATTTATTTTTAACTAATTAGCCCAGTTTTCTGCAAAGATAAGGAATTTATTAACATTGTAATAAGGTGAAGATACTCTTTTCTATCATAAAAGGGAGAATATTTCTGTCACACAAATGTAACTTCATAGAAAAATAATTGTATGACACATGTATTACGATTGTAATTCCGCCGCCTCATCTTTGTACCGGATTAATAACGTAAAAAAGATGAGAATGAATTTTGATCAGAAAAGAATCATTTCCTTAATGCTACTTTTCACACTCTTCGCAATAAACTCTATTGCAGGAACAATAAAAGGCACAATCTTAGACAAAATGACAAAAGATCCCTTAACCGGAGCCACAGTACAAATTATAGGAACATCCCAAGGAGCTGTGGCGGATATAGATGGGAATTACACCATCAACATAAAAGCCGGGACTTACACGCTGGAAATAAAATATGTCGGCTACAAAGAAATCAAGCGAACCGAGGTAAAAGTAGGTAAGGCAGAAACGATACTGAACTTCGAAATGGAAAATGACGCACAAACATTGGGCGAAGTTGCGGTAGTGGCCAAAAAGAACTTAGAGAACGAAAAAGCACTGCAGATGGAACGCCAGAAAGCCACGTTAGCGATTGAGAATATAGGTGCTAAAGAAATGAGTATCAAAGGTATCAGCAATGTGGAAGAAGGAGTAAAAAAGATCACAGGAGTCTCCATTGCAAGTGCCGGACAGCTTATCGTAAGAGGACTGGGAGACCGTTATAGTACGACCACTTTAAACGGACTGCCAATTGCATCACCAAACCCGGATAACAAGTTAATTCCATTGGATTTATTCCCGTCTTCCACCGTACAAAATATCACGGTAAGCAAAGTCTATCAAGCAAGTGCATTTGCCGATTATTCCGGTGCCCATATTGACATCAGTACAAAAGAAGGAGTTGGAAAAGACTTTTTTTCTTCTACTTTCAGTGTGGGAGGAAAGTTCAATACATTAGGCAAAGACTTCTATAGCAGTGATCGCAAAGGGAGTATATTCAAAACCAATAATATCAATCATCGATATTTAGACATGTCGTTAGATGAATTTGAAAAGACAATAGTAAAGGAAGATCCCTTCGGAACAACATTTGCCATTCAGAAAGGAAAGCCACTCCCTGAATTCAGCGGATCAATAGGAGGAGGAAAGAACTGGACTATGAATAATGGCAACCGGCTTAGCCTACTCGCATCAATAGGTATTAGCAATAGCTCACAGATTTTAAAGGATGCCTATGTCACAACCCTTACAGCACAAGGTAATGAGCTCAATCACTTTGATTATACGAGCTATAGTTCCGAGTTGAAGATGGCCGGACTCTTAAATTTAGGCTATCACTTCCGGCGAGCTGATCACATAAACTATACTTTATTCTATGCAAGAAACGCCATTGACGATTATATGGCGCGTAGTGGATTTGACTCCGAAGGGGTTGATCTGTTAGGCAGTAACAGCGTGTTTCATGCTTATAGCCTTTTGAACAATCAGCTAACGGGCCATCACGAACTTGGACAGCTGGAAATAAATTGGAGTGGCTCCTATGGCTCAACTGGAAGCGATGAACCAGACCGTCGCCAAGTAATGTTCCGTAAAGACGAAAACGGACAGCCTTACGACTTGTTTACGCTCAACCAACAAGAAACCATGCGTTATTTTGGTGAGCTTAATGAAACGGAAACCGTAGGAGACTTACGGGCTACTTACCACTTTAATGATAAAGACTTAATTCGCCTGGGAGGTACTTACAAAACCAAATCACGTGACTATCAATGTGCACGGTTCTATTATAATTTAAAAGGATTGGATGCCAATATTACCAATATTTATGATACAGATGGCTACCTCAATCAAGAGAATATAGCAAACGGAAGTATTATCGTAAACCGTAATATGCAACCGCGTAATCGCTACAACGCAGATAATGATATTTGGGCTGCATTTGCCGAAACGGAATATTATCCCACAGACAATTTATTGGTCAGCGTGGGGCTACGCTACGAACAGTCCAAACAAACGGTAGATTATTATAGTGACGGAGGTACTCCCTTACGGGCAGAGCTAAAGAAAGGGGATTTATATCCGGCTCTAAATCTCAAGTATAGTTTCACTAAAGAACAGAGCCTGCGTTTCTCACTCTCCAGAACAGTTACCCGACCAGCTTTCATAGAAATGGCCCCTTTCCTTTATCAGGAGTCCTACGGAAGTGCAGCTCTTCGCGGTAATGCCGATTTGCAAAACGGATATAATTTTAATGTAGATTTACGTTACGATTTCTTCCCTAAAAACACTAGTGATATGTTCTCTGCCACAGGCTATTTTAAATACCTGGACCATCCCATTGAACGGGTACAGCAATCAGAAGGCGGAAGCGCTGTACACTCTTTCCGTAATGCTAATGACGGTATAGCGGCCGGTGTAGAAATTGAAGTACGCAAAAGTTTATTCAACGACTTCCGGATAGGTGCGAATGGTTCGTATATGTATACCAACGTAAAATTACCGGAAGGAGAAGGCATTTATACCGACAGCCAACGCTCGCTGCAAGGAGCTTCTCCCTATCTACTTAATGCCGATTTGAGTTATGCTCCTCACTTTAGCAAAGAAAAGCAAATGACTCTAGCACTTGTATACAACCTGCAAGGACCACGTATTCACACCGTAGGTATTTACGGACTGGGCAATGTAGAACAGCAAACCATTCATACACTCGATTTCGTAGCAAGTTATGATTTTAATCATCATTTTAGCATTAAGATGAAAGCCAAAGATTTACTAAACAGTACTGTACGCTTTAAACAAGATGTCCCCCAAACAGGGAAGCAAATCACAGTAGAGTCTTTCCAGCCCGGCACAAGTGCTGAAATTGGATTTAGCTATCAATTTTAATAATCATTATTACAGAGATTAACGATAAAAGAATTATCAATTTTAATTAGAAAATTATGAAACTGAAAGATTTTAGATTAAACAAATGGGCTCTTGCAGCCCTCATGGGTATGTTCACACTGGCCTCTTGCAGTAGCGATGACGATAACGGAAACGATAATAATGGCGGAGATAGCAATGAAATTGTCATAGAAAACGGATCAACACTGAATGGTACGGTAGCTTCAGGAAAGACCGCCCTAATCAAAGAAGGTTATAACGTGAAGCTTAGTGGTGAATATATTGTAGAAGATGGAGCTACTTTAAAAATTGAACCGGGCGTAACTATTACCGCTGTCAGGGATGAAACTCCTGACTATATATTGATTAAGCAAGGAGGAAAGATTGATGCGCAAGGCACAGCTAACAATCCTATTGTAATGACCGCTCAATATACCAGTGGCGAAGTACTCAATACTGTAGGTTGGGGAGGTATCCATATTTGTGGTAAAGCACATACCAATAAAGGTACTGGAACAAAATCAGAAATCGGAAATGCTCCTTATGGTAGCGGAGAAAGTACAGCTAACGATAATGACAACTCCGGAATATTAAGATATATCCGATTGGAGTACACCGGATTTGCTCTTGATGAAGAACATGAAGCTAATGGAGTATCTTTTTACGGCGTAGGTAGTGGCACTACTGTGGATCACATTCAAGTCTATAAAGGCGGAGACGACGGCTTTGAATTTTTCGGGGGTTCAGTTAATGTTAAATACCTAGTTGCCACCGATTGTGAAGATGACTCTTTTGACTGGACTGAAGGGTGGAACGGCAAAGCGCAATTTCTTGTTGCAACCCAAGCCGGAACTACCGGAGCGAAAGATAATGGCGATTGCCTGATAGAAGCTGACAATAACGGAGATAACAATACTGCAACTCCATACGCACATCCAATCTTATCAAACTTAACGTTAATTGGCAATAATTCAGAAAATGGAACACGCGGTATCCGGTTACGTGCCGGTACGGAAGCTGAAATTTATAATACTTTAGTAACCGGTAAACCAAAGGCTGTGACAGTAGAAACGCAACATACCGAAGAAGCGCTTTCAAACGCTACTTCCAAACTGGAATATATCACAGTAAAAGACGGTGCTTTTGATAGTAAAGAAGGTGTTTACACTCAAGATAAATTCCTGGCAACAGCCAATAACAACACATTAGACGGTACATTCTCCTTCTCAAACACTTTTGTAGGAACAATAGACGGCGGTAAGGATCTCTCTACTTCAGACTCTTTCTTTACCAAGGCAATCTATAGAGGAGCAGTCGGTACTAACGACACATGGACAAGTGGTACATGGATTAAATAACAATGTAAAACACACATTGGCATATCAACGCAGAACTCCCTGTCCCGCATATAAAGAGACTGTCCCCCCCGGGCAGTCTCTTTTTTAGTATAAAATCCTTGTTTCTTAAATTCATAAGCATAATATTTTACCATCACCATAATCCACATCTATCTAAAATCAGAAAAAAGCCTCTACCTCACCCAGAAGGTATTCTGAGAGGGGGTATGAAAAGGTAGGGACTGAGATAGGGAAAGATAGGAACTGAGGCAGGATCAGTATAGGACTGAGGTAGGCTCAGTATACGACCAACTTGCGCCCACCTCAAAATGTCATTCAAAATACATCAGACAAGCGGTAAAAACATAATTATTTTATACCGGGAAAAGACTCCCAAACAAGCGTATTAGGAAAGCCTTCTAAAATCAGCCCCCGAGGGTGATTGGAATACTTGCAAATCGAATTCGGGAATGATTGCCAGTACATGATCGAAGACATCAGCCTGCAACGCTTCATAAGGGACCCATGATTTTATGGAGGAAAAGAAATAAAGCTCAACCGGAATACCATGATCGGTAGGTTGCAGTTGTCGCACCATACAAGTCAGGTCCTTATTCACATTAGGCAAATTCTTCAGGTATAACGTAAGATAAGCCCGGAAAACTCCCAGATTCGTCTGACGACGTCCGTTCACAAGAATGGAGTTATCAATGCCCTGCTCTTCATTATAGGCCTTCACCGTCTGCTCCGTACGCTCTACATAATCGGACAGAAGCTGTATCTTATGATATTTTTCAAGCATCTCCGGCGTACAAAACTTAACGCTATTCATATCAATGTTGATGGAACGTTTCACCCGCCTTCCACCACTCTCTTCCATGCCACGCCAATTCTGAAAGGAATCACTCACCAGCAAATAAGGAGGTATGGTTGTAATCGTATTATCCCAATTCTGTATTTTCACGGTATTCAAGGTCACTTCAATGACCGTACCATCAGCATTATATTTGGGAATTGAAATCCAATCGCCCACTTTCAACATCTTATTGGCAGACAATTGTACGCCGGATACAAATCCCATAATACTATCTTTAAAGACCAACATCAGAATGGCTGCCGAAGCACCCAGTCCGGTGAGCAATACCATAGGAGACTTATTGATTAAAATGCTGACTACAATGATACCGCCTATAAAATAAAGGATAACAAGTGCCGTCTGTAACAACCCTTTCAAGGGGCGATCACGAAATTGTTCCTTTTCGCTATAAACCGAATATACTGCCGTCAGGAAAGCACCGACAAAACTAATAAACGCTATAATGATATAGATTAAGCAAAAACGTTGTATCAGATCAAGTGTTTCGGAGGTTGTCTCGGAAAAAGCCACAGGGATCAAAAGATAAATAATGATAGGTGCCACCATCCGGCTCAAACGTACCATCACTTTATTATCGAAAATAATATCATCCCAGGTTGCTTTAGTTTGCTTTACTAATTTGGAAATTACTTTTAATAAAATATGCCGGCATACGGCATCTGCCAAGAAGGCAATGATAAGCACTCCGACAAAAGCGACATATTGGTCTAACTGCTCAGCCAACGAAGGGGCAAAACCTAAAGCGACAAGTGCATCATTAATCTGCTGTACTATCTTCATAAGCTCCTCTTATATTTATTGATTAAATAATCTTTTAACGTCTCTCCGCATCCATTGATAGAGGTATAGGTCCTTATAACCGCTATTTTTTTTGAGCATCATAGGAACACCTATCAAACTGTTTTCATAAGCAGTGAGTTCATTATTAAACTGCTCTTCATGCTCGGCCAACCGTTTGATTTCTTCCTCACGCTCCCTACGCAACACGGTACATACCGGAACGAGCAATTTCATCACCACGTTGTCCAAAATATGGTGTCCCTGTATATAAAGATAAGCCGTATCGGGCGTCAGCCCCAAATCGCGTAACTCCCTACCCAACTCATCAACTTCTGCTATATACTGTGGAAAATGAGCTTGCATTTCGGACAGTTTCGATGCGACCACATGCTGCATCCGGTCCAAAGCCCGTTCGGGATGATCGATATTCACATCGCGTAGGCGAACACAAGAGTTAAAATCGTACATCGGGAAAGTATGGGTATCCCGCTGCCTGTAAAACCAGATATTCCATAAAAACAACGGGTAAGCTATCTGCGAATACCGCTTCATCACAGCAGGAAAATCAATAATAACCCGGTCGTTCAAAGTGGCTTCCACGCAAATCTCATGCAAGCTCTCGGCATAGCAATGGAAACTTTCTATAGCATAACCGTAGGTCTGGAAAATATAAGGACTATTATTGATTTTACGGGAAGTATGGGTCTTTCCCTGAATCAGGAAGTCATAGTCGCTGTCCACACAAGCTATCATACTTTTACCCAACTCATCCGTATTCAACGTATTCATCAAAACCATCTTCTTTCCCTTGGTAAGTGTAGTGGCAGAAGGCAACATCACTTGAAAATAATGCTCTTCATCCTCAAATTCAGCCAATAATGTACGCCAAAAAGCAATATCATCATAACTTTCCACGTAGGCAACAATTCGCCGCCGTGCTTGTTTGGGATAAAGTTTGTGTGCCGCATCAAAATAGGCGGAAGTAAGATTATGTTGCAGTGAAGTAGGCATGTCGATAGTTTATAGCTGATTATTGAATAAAAAGGAACGGCAAAGGCTTATGCCTTCACATCGGTTGCAATGTCGCTGACTTCAGTCACCGCATCGAGCCATCCCTCCATGATGACTGCCGGTGAGTGCGTAGTCAGGATCAACTGCACATTAGGATTCAGTTCACGTATCATGCCTATCAACTTCTGTTGCCACTCAATGTGCAGGGAAGCCTCCGGCTCGTCCATGAAAAGCACACAATGCGCATTATCCCGTACCAGCACCGTCAGCAAAATGATGAGCATCTGCTTCTCACCGGAAGATAGTTTGTACGGCAACAATCGTTCTCCATTCTGATAAAAAACAATCTCATTGCTTTTCCTATCTATGGTTTTATGCGTGTATGCAAATAAATGATCCATCAAGTCCTGAAACTTTTTCTTAGGAGCCGAGAGTAAGGCAGCCTTTGCCCGTTGCTCCTCATCCCCGGAAAGTAATTCAATCATTTCATTGCCAATATTGACCTGATAGTCTAAATAGTGGCGTTGCAGGAGATAGAGCTGCCAGTCCAGTTCCGACTTTACATGCGGATCGGCCATGCGGGCAGTAAAATCGCCCATAATCAACGGACGGTCGTAACTGCGTATCACATCATAAGGTATGAAAGTAGCATCTTTACGGTCGAAAGTAACATGTACTCCGGCTTCCGCTCCCTTTTTCAACTCTCCGGAGAGTTGTTCCAGATAACTGACCGAACGATTGAGAATCGTAGTCTTTCCCACTCCGTTGATACCAGAAAGGATATTTACATCGGGGCGCAAGTCCCAAGCAATGTCGTATCGTCCCCACAAACCCTGGATTTCGATACGTTTAATATAATTGGCCTGTTGTTCCATAGCTTCTTGCTTTATATCAAAAGCAAATATAAACATTCCCATGGAGAAATTCGTTAACTTTGCAGCGAATTTGAGAAAAGTATATGGGCAATAAAAATATAAAAGGACACATGCTTGCATTAACAGCCAATCTGATGTGGGGGTTGATGTCTCCGATTGGTAAATCGGCTTTGCAAGAGTTCTCCGCACTTTCCATTACCACCTTCCGAATGGTGGGCGCGGCAGCAGCCTTTTGGATCCTATCTCTGTTTGTAAAGCAAGAACATGTATCCCACCGTGACATGCTAAAAATATTCTTTGCATCGCTTTTTGCTTTGGTATTCAATCAGGGAGTCTTCATGTTTGGTCTTTCTCTTACTTCTCCCATTGACGCTTCCATTGTAACGACAACGCTACCTATCATCACCATGATTGTGGCTGCCATTTACTTAAAAGAACCTGTAACCGGCACAAAAGTCTTAGGTATTTTTGTAGGAGCCATGGGAGCTTTGACACTCATCTTAAGCAGCAGTTCCGCCTCTTCCGGGGCGAGTAATATATGGGGCGATCTGCTCTGCATGGCCGCCCAGCTAAGTTTCTCCATTTATCTGACTGCATTCAAAGGACTGACCCAACAATATTCCCCCGTAACCATCAATAAATGGATGTTCATTTATGCTTCCATCTGTTATATCCCGCTCTCATATCAGGATGTTACGACAATTCATTGGGAGACAATTTCCACAACGTCATTCTTTCAGGTAGCATACATTGTTTTAGGAGGAACATTTATTGCCTACATCTGCATTATGACTGCACAGAAGCTCTTACGCCCCACAGTCGTCAGCATGTATAACTATATGCAACCTATTGTAGCCTCCATCGCAACGGTCGTTATGGGTATAGGAATTTTTGGCTGGCAAAAGGGACTTGCCATTGCCTTGGTATTCACAGGAGTTTATATCGTAACAAAGAGTAAATCGAAAGCCGATTTTGAAAGAATAGGAAAAGATGTTTAAATCTCCCCCCTTAATTCCTTAAAGTAAGTATCCAGTAAACCTTTAGCTGCAACAAAGGAAGTTAAACTTCCCTGAAGAACCTGGTTTTCCTTATCCACCAACATCGTCTCTATTTTAGGATTATGATAGAAACTATCCCGAAGTTGTTCGTTTATGCTTTCGTACATCCAATATTTGCTTTGCTCATTACGGCGGTATTCAAAATATCCGTTATCTTTCACAAAGTCAATGTAGTGATACACCATATCCCAGATCTCTTTTACTCCAAGATTATAAAAGCCTGAATAAGTAAGTACTTGTGGTGTCCATCCGGAATCCGGAGCTGGGAATAAATGCAACGCATTACGAAACTGGGTGGCTGCCAACTTAGCCCGATCAATATTATCTCCATCGGCTTTATTGATGACAATGCCATCAGCCATCTCCATAATGCCACGCTTGATACCTTGGAGCTCATCGCCCGTACCGGCCAATTGAATCAATAAAAAGAAATCGACCATGGAATGTACCGCTGTCTCGCTCTGCCCCACACCTACGGTTTCCACAAATATCTTATCAAAACCGGCAGCCTCACACAGAATAATGGTTTCACGTGTCTTACGGGCTACTCCACCCAGAGAACCGGCCGTTGGACTGGGACGAATAAACGATTTGGGATGTACGGAAAGCTTTTCCATACGGGTTTTATCTCCAAGAATGCTTCCTTTACTCCGTTCACTGCTGGGGTCAATGGCAAGTACCGCCAATTTTCCATCATATTTCCCCAATACATGCAGTCCGAATACATCAATGGAAGTACTCTTCCCTGCACCCGGCACTCCGCTGATTCCTATACGAATGGATTTGCCGGAATATGGCAAACATTTCTCAATGACTTCCTGGGCAATGGCATGATGCTCCGGTCTCACACTTTCCACCAAAGTGACAGCCTGACTCAAAATGGTGACATCTCCCTTTAAAATACCATCAACGAAGTCCCCGACAGATAAATTCGGTTTCTTGCGTCTTGTTCTTCCCTTCAGATAGGGACTAACGGAAGACGGCTGTTCAATGCCGGCATTGACAGCCAATCCCTTATATTCTTTATCGTTTTCCGGATGATTCATATCTTTATCCTATTTAGCTTTGATATTGATTTCCACTTTCGGAGAGTGAAGATCATTGGTTATCATTAAAATACGCAGATGGCGTTTGGTCTTAAATGCATCTTTCTTATTAATAGTCACACGCAGACGGGTAGTTTCACCGGGTTGCAGCACATTCTTCTTCAAACTAACTCCTACCGCCGGATTAAAGACCTGAAGCTTACTGATCTGCAATAAGGAATGCCCGGTATTTGTCAACAGAATATCCTGCTTTGCTTTACGCTTTTTAGCCAACTCTGCACTCATATCAATGTTCTTTTCCGAAAGATGAACTACAGGAGCATTGACCCGTTGTGCATCGGTCAATCCTGAAAAATCGGGTAATAGTATGGTGGAAAGAGGAATCTCGTTTTCATCACTCACCTTATCGCCGGGGAAACGCGCTAAAAAGATTGAAGTCTGCGTTAACCCCAAATCGTTTAGTTTCTCGGTGTTAAGCGTCAGAGTTATGACTCCTTTTTCTCCTTTCTGCAAAACTTCCGGTTCCACACGCATATCCAGGAAAGGAGGTAAGTGCATCAGTATCGGTGCGTATGCCTGATCGGACAAATTAACCACACCAATTTTAAGCACCGGATGATCTCCCCGATTGACATCTGGAAAATCAAGCGTATTCTTGTCCAAACGAATTTTCCCTATCAGATAAGGATAGGTCTTGGTATAGTCCTTAATCTCTTGTACCACTTCTCCCACAAAATGTAGATAAGCCAGATGGGGAACAGCATTGCTATAAATGGCCAAAGACTTATCGAAATGCCCCAATGCCTCCGCATCAAACGTCACACTGATAGTTCCTTTCTCCCCGGAAGCAATCGGACTCTTTGTCCATTCAGCTACAGAACAGGCACAAGACGGCTCCACTTCAGTGAGAACAAGTGGTTGGTCACCGGTATTGGTGATGACATACTGCACCGTAACCGGATGTTTCCATTCAATCTGCCCGAAATCATACGTCTCCTTATTGGAAGAGAAACGTGGTTGTGCCATTGCAGTGAAAGCAGCAACAGCCAATATGTAAGTAGTCAAAATTCGCTTCATTCATTCTTTAACTTAGGATGCACAAAAGTAGGAGTTTCCGGCGAAAGTTCCTAATAAATCTGTCACCGGACCTCTACTTACCAGAGCATCTATTTTTTCTTATTAATTGGCTGTCTTCACTTTCATGGAAGTGGAATGAGCCGCATACTCGGGTGCATAAGCACTCTGTACGATAGCCAGGCCACTTTCATATTCTCCTGCACGCGCCACATGATAACCGGATTCCAGCACATGTACCCCTTTATCCAAATGGTCGAAAAAGAAATTGGAAGAAGCATCCTTTATTTCCAAGTAGTATCCCGCTCCATGATTCCAGTGATAACCGGATATACTTTCTACCGGTTCAAAGCAAGCACCCCGCTGATCTTTTAACTGGACGAAGTCCATGGCACGGTCAAGACGCAAAACCAACCGGGAAATCACTTTATCGCCTACACTCAATTGCATACCCGGCACAATCCGTTGCAATTGTTTGCTTCCATTGGCGAGCGTACGTTCCACATAGAGTTGCTTCTCTATGCCCAACTCACCTCCGTGCTGCTTTACCTGAGAAATAGCTTCCAAATATTGTGCATAAACAGCTCCCCACGCAATGCCGTCATCCAGTTTCTCTATAGTAATGGATTTGGCCTTGACTTCCGGACTGTTTTCCGTAAAGGTTTCTCTGACAGAAGCAAGCCCAGGAAGAACATCTTGGGAAGAAGCAAGTGTTTTCATTACTTTTTTTCCAAGCGTTATGCGCACATCTCCCAGGTTAGCCAACAAATCATTACCATGACAAAGCAAGGCATATACTGCATCGGCAGTAGCGACCGGAGTCTTCCAATTTGTGACTTGTTTCTGCTTCAATAACCAAACTTTCATTTCTTCAATCAAATCACCATTACCCTCCACCAAAGAGAGAGCCTCCATGGCTTCAACCTGGACGGATACCGGCCACATTCCCCACCGATATGGAGTTTCATTAAAAGCAAAATAAGTCCCCCGTTCGTCAGTTTGCACTAAATGCTCCTTGATAGAAGCGATAAAATCACCGGCATCAGCTTTTTGTCCCGCCTGATGAAGAATAATAGCAGATTTCGCCTTACAGGAAATGGAACCTTGTTCCAAGTTATTGTTCACCTTCGAGAGAAAGTATCGATAGGCTTTCTCGTTAGTAGGAGGTACTTTCTCACCGGAAATGGCTATGAGATACAAATAATTCATGGCAGTATCGGAGAGCGTGGAAATCGTCGAGCCATTCTTTTCCGCCTTAAGCATATCACGATATTCATCAAAAGCAGCCTTATGAAGATAGTCAAAAGCCTTTTGTTCCATACTTAGCACCTCGGAAGGAGCATCCTTTCCGGTTAATAGCGAAAGCCGAACGAATAACTCGGTAATATATTCCGTCATGGAATGGCTAGCATACATCCCTCTATACCAACTCCATGCACCTTCACTATTTTGCAGTTCTTTGAGCTTGGTAAGCGCCGTAATACCAGCATTAGAAAGGTTATTCAAATCAAATAATGTAAGAATACGCGCCTTACGTTCCGCCTCGGTATTAGCTTCGAGCAGCCAGGGAGATGCTTCCAATAAGATATTCTTCACATCCTGGTTTTTCTGCAATTCACTCCAGAACACTTCCTTGTCCGCTTTATGCAAACGCCAACCATCAAGAATTGTTTTAATCCGGGGATTGCTATTCAAGATATAGGCGGCCAACGTGTTGGCATAATATGCCGTAGCCCATGACACAGCATTGTCATTTATAGGCTGAGCTAATGCAGGTAAAGCTTGTACGGCATACCAAGCCGGATTCCCGGTAAACTCCACAGTCAACTTCCTGTTTGTTGCAGAACTGCTGTTCCGATTGAATAGGCTGTCCAACGGAAATATACGAGTTTCCTTTCCCCTAACCGGAAGGGCGAGGGTTTCCGTGATATATTCTTTATTACTTAATACCGGCAACAGATGTTGCTCCCCGTCACTAAATGTACCTCCGGCAGCCACCATTCTCACCCCAAGTAATTGATAGTTGTCTGTCACAGCAAATCCGAAGTTAACCGGAATGGTTTTTCCGGCATCCACCTTGAAAGATTGGCTCTGTGTTGATAGCACTTTTTCAGTTACCGGATCAAAGAGCTCAAACTTGACCTTACCTTTTTGCACATTTCCCGTGAGATTAGCTATTGTGGCAGCAATGGAAGTCTGATCCCCCACCCGTACAAATCGCGGTAGGTTAGGTGAAAGCATAAACTCCTTCGAGGCTACCACAGAAGCATCCAACCGCCCCGTCAACATACCCCGGGTGTGGGCATATCCACGGAAATTCCAACGGGTCAGACTCTCCGGCATAACAAATGAAAGGGCAATTTCTCCTTTTTCATTCGTACGAAGTTGTGGATAAAAGAAGGCGGTCTCCTTGAAATTGGAACGAAGCGGGATGTTATTCGAAGAAATATCCGCGTCTTCCACCGCGTCTTCCGCTCCATGATCCATGCTTACTACTTCTTCTTCATAAAGCCCCCCCGTTGAAGCATCTTCACCTGTTGAAGGAGGGACAACTGCTTTACCGACAGCTAAAGAAACTCCACGTATACGGAGACCCTTCGCGCCGGAAGCCAACGTTGCATTCCTTGATACCGCGTATAAGATTTCGCCTGAACCGTCGCTAAAACCAGACTGACAAAAGCTATCATAGATTAAGGAAGGTGTTTTCCATGTCTGCATAGGGAAAGAACAATTATAGAAGGCCCATCCCACGTAAGAGTTACCCCAATAGACCACCGGCAAATACAACGGATATATGACGAAAAGCCCTTGGCGGTTGGGATACAATTTATCTAACGAAGCATCATACATTGCTGCTAACATTTCAGCATCGGCAGGTTTTCCTTGCGGAGTCATAATAAGTAGCTTCCATTCTTCCTGTTGTCCCGGGCGCAATTTATCGCGGAACGTTTCCCATCTCATCTTTAATGTCTTCTCCGGTAAACGTTTTTTCAGTTCCACTTTTCTGGAATAAACTTCCCCGCCCTTTACAAAGGTAAACAACATGACCATTCCACTTCCGTATTCCGGCAAATAGGGCTTCTCGATGCGGACAATGGAATCGGAAAGCTGCATGACGGAAGTTTCCAAACGTCGATCACCAGAGAACACATCAACCATCACATAAGCATCCTTATAGAAAGTACCGATGGAAAATTGTGCGGGATGAGTAGCATCAAACTCTAAATTACGGGCATAAAACCAAAGATTTGATTTATCAGCAGGGTGATTGTCCATATACGAAAAGAGCACCACCTCTTTCTTGAAAGAAATATTCCGTCCCTGATCGTCTTTTGCCGAAAGCAACAGTTGGTATATTCCTGAAGGTAAAGTACGCCACGCTGGTAACAAAACTTCTTTATTTGACACAAAGGAGTCGGAAAGTATTTCCCGGTTACCTGACTTCTCCATTTTAACCAATTGATATTTTCCTGTCAGTTCTACAGGCTCTTGATTCAAATTTCTTGCAATGAAAGTCATACGGACTGTGTCATCCTTACAAATCGGGTCATTGTCACTAAGCGAAAGAACCACTGAGTGATCACCAGCCATGACACGGGTGAAGGCATTTTGCGTTTCACCGGACCTATTCGTCACGGTAGCTTCAACTTGGTAAATACAGGTATAGTTAACATCGTTATTATTCGTTCCTTCCAAGCGTACGGGTATGGCAAACATTCCATCTTTTCCCACTACAACTTTACCAGAAGCCAGGTGAGCATTATTCAGACCAGACGTCCCCCAGTACAGATTATATTTCCGACTGACCACGTAACTCAATGATAGCCCTTCCATTGGAACTCCGCTAAACGAGCCGACTTTACCGGTAACCTGCACGCTATCTCCTATTTGATAGGTTTTCTTCGATGAATCAAACACAATCTCAAAGGTAGGACGTTTATATTCTTCTACCTGAACGGTTGTCCTTCCGCCATCTGTCCCGGGAACTTCAATCGAATATCTCCCGCCAAGACAAGCAGATGGGAGCATAAATTCCGCACTAAATGAACCGAAGTCATTGGTACGAACTTCTTTACGCACCATTTCCTTATTATTCGCATCGCGCAAAGTAACCGAATAAGCCTTATTTGCAATAACATCCGCAGTATCCCGTTGTTGTGCATAGGCAACACCTTTTATATAAATAGTCTGTCCGGGACGGTAAATCGAACGATCAGTCAAAATCGTTAAGTTGTTCTGCACTTTCCGTTCATTCACCCAGGACTGATACCCATTAAAATAAACCCGTTGGGGCAGCATGGCTGTATCAACTCCTTTGGCTGCAATCAACGTACGGAATAACGGATTCCAGTCTACCGAGACTTTACCTTCTGCATTTGTTTTCAGGCGCTTCAAGGTATCCCCTTTAACCGAACAAAAAGTAATCCATGCGTCAGGTATAGGCTGCCCCGTATGGCTATCCAATGCCACGGCCTCATATTTCTTATCAGAAAGTCCCCTCGTTAAGACCTTAAAATGAGTCAACGATAAAAGCTGCTCATCCGTACTCCCTTTTCCTCCCTCGGGAATCACTTGTACAACGTAGTACCCGGGAGCTTCCGGCATTTGCATCCGATAAGTCGTATCACGAGATTGATAATCACCGGAACGAAGCAAAGCAAAGTGTTTGACAAGCACCTTCCGAGCAGACTTCTTAAGCAAAGAAGATGGTTTCCCTTTTTCCACCTGAGCATATGTTGACTCATTTATGCGAAACATATTAAGGATAAAACCATCCAGATTTTTATGACTCACTTGTAGAGTCAAAGAATCACCCGGGCAGGCAACTTTTTCAGTCCGCAAGTTCAGTTGGGCCTGCAAGATACTTTCCCGCAATTCCTGTAATGCAGAAATACGAAGATATTTAGGATAAAGCCGGATTGCCTCATCACACACCTTTAAGGCATCGGGTTGCTTATTTGCTCTGATATAATAACGCGCCTTAGCTAGATAAACCTCTGCACAGACCTCCCTGCTGGCATAATTGGAAATCAACTGATTTAAAACATTCAAATAAGTAGAAGATGTATCTTTATCCTCATTTGCCCACCCCTGAGAATTCAGGGTAGATAAAATAAAAGCGTCCTCACTCTCCGGCATGCGTTGATAGCTCTCTATTATCCGCTGATAAGTTCCGGCAATCTTCTCGTTTACAAGGGAGTCTAGCCCAAATCCGGTGACTTGCTCCAATGCGCGAATACTTTGTGATGCTAACAAATGATACATATCATGGTGATAATATTCACTGGCATCCCCTAAAACAGTAAAGGGAACATAAGTACGGGAAGAGGTTTGCAATAACGCCGTGGAATCATTCAAAACCTTACTGGCGTATTTCAGGACTTGCCCTACAAACAAATTAGCACTCCATTCCCGAATATCGTCTGGCAGAGTGTTTTCTTCCCACTCAAGAGCAGCACGTTTTTGCAATTCCCAACGATGATTTAACGCATATTCACCATAGACATGGGCAATCAACGTATTTAGAATAGCCCGGCTTACCCGGTTTGGTTCTTTAGTGGCCCATTGCTCGAGTCCTTTCAAGTCAAGATAAAAGCTATCCGGTGTCAATACCCCCTGATAAGTGGCACGGCATAAATATGCCTTCAGCATTTGTGGAGTATTTCTCTCCCGTTCCCCCTTTTGGAATATCTGATTCGACAACTGAATAACTGTCTGCGGCAGACTCTTTTTCTGCGCTTTTTCTATTTCTCCCCATAGCTTATTATATGATTGGGCATGGGCTACAGACATACAGCAAAAACATGCTGCTATAAATAACAAATTAAAGACTCTTATTTTTTTTTTCATAAGTACTTCCTCTTAGCTTTTGTTTCATTGACAAAGAAAATGAATAAAGTCTAAACAAACGTACTTTTTATCTTAAAAAATATGCCATATCATACAAAAGCATATCGAGTCACAAATCAAAAAGATATTAATTTAAGCAAATATTATTATTTATGATACAATTTTATTATATTTGCAATCAAAACAGACTCTTTATGAACTTCATTGAAACTTTTTTTGGAAGCTTAAGTTCTTATTTATGGAGTTGGCCCATGATCATTCTATTATTAGGAACACATCTTTTTCTCACAATCAGACTACGAGTTCCGCAGCGTAGAATATTTACCGCCATCCGGCTGTCATTCAGTAAAGATAAGGATAGTAAAGGAGATGTTAGCCCATTTGGTGCACTAGCTACAGCATTGGCAGGGACAATAGGAACAGGAAATATTGTAGGAGTCGCTACCGCAATTTCGCTGGGAGGACCGGGTGCTGTATTCTGGTGCTGGCTTACAGGTGTTTTGGGTATCGCCACTAAATATTCCGAAGGGGTACTCGCTATAAAATACCGTGTACAGACATCTAACGGGGAAATGCTTGGCGGACCAATGTATGCTTTGGAAAGAGGGATGAAAATGAAATGGCTCGCCATCCTTTTTTGCATATTTACAGTATTGGCTTCACTCGGGATAGGAAGCACCGTACAAGCCAATTCCATATCACTATTACTCAACGAAACCTGGAATATTTCCCCTTATCTCAGCGGAGCTGTCATTACTCTTTGTCTCACGCTCGTAATCATATTCGGAGTAAAAGGCATTTCCAAGGTCTGCACAGCCCTAGTTCCATTCATGGCCGTGTTCTACGTTATAAGTTGCTGCTACATTCTATTTGTAAACAGTGCCTATCTGGGAGAAGCCATACGCATCATTATAAGTGACGCTTTTAGTGCCGACTCCATAGTAGGGGGTATGACAGGAGGAGGTGTAATGTTAGCGGCGCGGTATGGAATTGCCCGAGGACTATTCTCCAACGAGTCAGGTTTAGGATCTGCACCCATCGTGGCTGCTGCTGCACGTACAAGAAATCCCGTAAGGCAGGCATTGGTTTCTTCCACAGCAACTTTTTGGGATACTGTTGTCATTTGTGCTTTGACCGGATTGGTTCTGGTTAGCAGCATCATAGCTTATCCGGACATTGACTATAGCCAAGGCGGTATATTAACTAAAGCCGCTTTCACAAAAATACCTTTTTGGGGACCGATAATACTCTCCATTGGCATTTGTACTTTTGCTTTCAGTACTATTCTCGGATGGTCTTATTATGCAGAAAAGGCAATGGAATATTTGGGTGGCAAACGATCTATCCGTTATTTCCGCTTTATTTATATCGTATTAGTCTATTGCGGATCGGTAGCCAGCTTAGCACTGGTATGGAACATCGCAGATTGTATGAATGCTCTAATGGCACTCCCCAATTTATTCTCCTTACTATTGCTCTCCGGAGTGGTAGCTAAAGAAACTAATCGGTATTTATGGGGAGGGAAATTAGATGAATGGGATTCTCCAATACACTAAAAAGCGGAACTAACGCTACGATCAACGTTGTCCCGCTTCTATAATATGTAGTTAATATACGATTTACAAAAGAGCTTTGCTCTTTTTCATAATTAAAAGGGATATACGCTCAGAGCGTTACATATCCCCAGATGTGTTTGTCTGACTCACCGAGTCTTTTCATAATCTTTTTAAACATCTTCATTTTGTTATCCTCCTAAAAATAATTATTACCCTTTTAAAAACATGTTTTATAACACAAAAATAAGGCCATTTATTGAGATTATATTCAAGTTAGAGTATAAAGTATGTTTTATAACATATTTTTTGATATAAATCAACTATTTATAAGATTAAACAAACTATTTATATCGCTATTTGGCAGAAAACAGATAATTTGGCAGAAAGGACAATCTGTCAGAGAAGGTAAGATGACAATAAAAAAAACCACACCTGAAAACCCTCCCCTCATCCGATATCAAGCACTAAAGTGCCTTTATAGGAACAAAGACGATATGATTTTCAGATGTAGTATTCACAAATAAAAAAGGTGAATCAATAAATCACTTTTTCAGTGGTATCTGTTCCAACGTAGCCACTACAAAATCGTAGAATTTGGCTACGGAAGGGATATTAGCACGTTCGTTAGGTGAATGAGGAGAGCGTAAAGTCGGTCCAAAAGAAATCATATCCAAACTCGGATAAGTGGCACCAATTATGCCGCACTCTAATCCAGCGTGTATAACCTCAACAGCCGGTTCTACACCGAATTGCTGTTTGTATGACAACTTCATGGCGTGTAGAATAGGAGAATCTACATTAGGCTGCCAACCGGAATATTCTCCACTTTGTATCACTTTCATTCCAGCCATCGAAAAGCAAGAAACTAAACTATTAGCCAGAAACTCTTTCATAGTATCACACGAACTACGTGCCAATATACATACCTCAACTTTTCCGATTCCAGCTTTTACTATAGAAAGATTGGAAGATGTCTCCACGGTATCGGGAACGATGGGTATCATCCTCATTACTCCATTCTGACAGGCTAGCAAGGAATCAATTAAATTATCTTGAATTTCCTCGGGAATAACAGTTGCAGGCATTTCCACCTGTTCTATTCTTAATGAAATGCCACTTTCAATAGGAGTGTATTCTGCAGCAATTTCAAACTCATAATCCTTAATGAAATCTTCTAAACCCTCAGTATCCGAAGCATTAAATACAAGAACAGCATGAGCTTCACGGGGAATAGCATTGCGCATATTTCCACCCTCAAAACTTGACAGCTGGCAATCGAAGTCTATCAACATATCACGTATTATACGGGCCAGAAGTTTGTTAGCATTAGCACGCCCTTCATTTATTTCCAAACCGGAATGCCCTCCACGTAGACCTTTCAATGTAATCTTCATTGCAACAGAGTCAGCAGTAACCTCCTCTTCCTTATAGTCCAAAAGAGCTGTTATATCTACACCTCCGGCACACCCAATATAAAGTTTCCCTTCTTCCTCAGAATCAAGATTCAATAGAATCTCTCCTTTCAGCACATCCGACTTTAGACCGAAAGCTCCGCTCATGCCAGTCTCTTCATCTTTAGTAATCAAAGCTTCTAACGGTCCATGTTTCAAACCTTTAGATTCTAGCACTGCCATAATTGTGGCAACACCTAGGCCATCGTCAGCACCTAACGTAGTTCCTTTTGCTTTTACCCAATCACCATCAATATATGTTTCAATGGGGTCTTTTGTAAAATCGTGAATAGTATCATTATTTTTTTGAGGTACCATGTCCATATGCGCCTGAAGAATAACGCTTTTACGATTTTCCATTCCCGGAGTGGCAGGCTTACGAATAATCACATTCCCTACTCCATCTACGAATGATTCTAAACCCAATCCTTTGCCAAAGTTAACCAAAAATTCTGTAATCTTTTCCACATGTCCGGATGGACGCGGAATTTGAGTCAGTGAATAGAAATGCTTCCACACATTTTGTGGCGCGAGTGATAAGATTGTACCCATAATTTTAAAAATTAGTTTTCGCAAATATATTGATTTTATCGCAATTACCCCAAAAATAGGTGTTTATTACTCTTAATATTTAGCAAAACCATCTAGCAATTTCACTATGAAAGCAAAGATATCAAGTTTCACGTGAGCAGGTTTGTAAAAAGAAGCGGAATAAAATCAAAATAAGCATGGAAAGACATTACTGAACACGATTTACATATGAAAGATGCAGCCAGCCATACAAACCAAGAATAACAACTAACAACGTTTGGATTCCATGAACAATCAATGCAAAAACACTAGCATCCGTCACGTTGACCCCATAAAGCATCATCATGGTAATAACAGCAAAATGCCAAGGACCAGCTCCATTAGGCGTAGGAACTATAACAGCAAAAGTTCCTCCCACGAACATCACCAATCCAGCCAAAAAGCCAAGATGTCCGGTAAAAGAAAAGCAATGAAAAGTAACATAAAAATGATAAAAATAACAGCCCCAGATCAAAATGGTATACAGAATAAACAAAGGAATATTCTCCACGTTCTTAAGAGAAAGCACACCCTCCCATATATTTAAAACAACCCCTTTAACCTTCTGGAAAAAGGAAAGAGCACTTAGTAGATGATAGAGCAGAATAATTACTCCTATGAAACAAAATAAGATGATATAAAACCAAATTGAAGTAAAGAGATGCATTAAAGAAGGTATCTTTGTTCCTGTTTCCTGAAAGAAAGTTTGAAAGATAGGCATTTGCACTAAAACAGTCACCCCGGTAATCAGTATCATGCAAAGAGTATCAACCAAACGCTCCGTAACCACCGTACCCAATGATTTGGCAAAGGATACATTATCATATTTGGACAATATACCACAACGGGAAACCTCTCCTACCCGCGGCAGGACCAAATTGGTGGCATACGAAACAAATATGGCATCTACACAATCACTTGTCTTAGGATAAGCATTAAGAGGTGCCAGCGTTTGCTTCCAACGCCAACCACGAAGGACATGACTCATCACTCCAAAAAACAAAGATAATAGCATCCATTCCCAATTGATTCCATGCAGAAGCACTTCCCGAGCGCGGCTAAAGTCAAAATCCCGGTAGACCCAATAAAGAATAAAACCACCCAAAATGATCGGCAAAACGATCTTTAATGCCTTCCTAATCAGTTTATTCATGTCGAATACTTCATTCTTCGTTTAAAAGACTTACCTTTGTGAGCTGCAAAAGTAACGAAATTGTTGATACATGAGAGTAGTAAAACCTAAAAAGTTTCTAGGGCAACATTTTTTGAAAGATCAGAAAATAGCACAAGATATTGCTGACACCGTAGACACCTGTCCAGAACTTCCTGTTTTAGAAGTAGGGCCAGGCATGGGAGTATTAACGCAATTTTTGATAAAGAAAGATCGTCAGATAAAAGTTGTAGAAGTAGATTATGAATCGGTTGCCTATTTACAGGAAACATATCCTTCTCTAAAAGAAAATATTATTGAAGATGATTTCTTGAGAATGGACCTGCAACATCTATTCAATGGAAAGCCCTTTGTGCTTACAGGTAACTATCCATACAATATTTCCAGCCAGATTTTTTTCAAGATGCTAGATAACAAAGAGTTAATACCCTGTTGCACCGGAATGATACAAAAAGAAGTGGCTGAACGTATTGCATCGGGACCAGGAAACAAAACTTACGGCATATTAAGCGTACTTATTCAAGCCTGGTATAAAGTAGAATATCTTTTTACGGTACACGAAAACGTATTTAACCCACCTCCGAAAGTTAAAAGTGCAGTTATTCGCATGATACGCAATGACACAACGAATTTAGGATGCAACGAAGTGCTCTTCAAACAAATTGTGAAAACGACTTTCAATCAACGCCGTAAAACGTTACGTAATTCAATAAAGCCGATACTCAGCAAGGACAATCCACTGACCGAAGATCCAGTTTTCAACAAACGCCCCGAACAACTTTCAGTACAAGAGTTTATCGACCTGACTAATCAGGTTGAAAAGGCACTAAAAATGATAGATAACCGAACTGATATTTAATATAACCGTTCCACTAAAATAATCCTATAATTATAAGCAACTATGGATGAAGAATTTATCAACCAGATAAAAAGTCTCATAGAACAAAAGAACCTTGAGGAAATGAAGATCCTTTTAGACGATTTGCATCCAGCAGACATTGCAGAATTATGTAACGACCTGGACCCGGAAGAAGCCCGGTCCTTATATCGCTTACTGGACAATGAAACAGCTGCCGATGTCTTAATAGAAATGGACGAAGATGCGCGTAAAGAGTTCCTTGAAGTTTTGCCATCCGAAACAATTGCCAAACGCTTTGTGGATTATATGGACACTGACGACGCCGTAGACCTGATACGAGAATTGGATGAAGATAAACAGGAAGAAGTCCTTTCACACATAGAAGACATAGAACAAGCTGGTGATATCGTCGACTTATTGAAATATGACGATGACACAGCTGGCGGTATAATGGGGCGTGAAATGGTCACTGTCAACGAAAATTGGAGTATGCCGGAATGCCTGAAGGAAATGCGTCTGCAAGCCGAACAACTGGATGAAATTTATTACGTCTATGTCATTGATGATGAAAATCGCCTGCAAGGTGTATTCCCTCTAAAGAAGATGATAACATCGCCTTCTGTATCCAAGGTAAAACATGTGATGAAAAAAGATCCCATTTCCGTTCATGTAGATACCCCGGTGGATGAAGTCGTACAGATTATAGAAAAATACGATTTAGTGGCGCTTCCAGTCGTAGACTCTATCGGAAGATTGTTAGGGCAAATCACGGTCGACGATGTAATGGATGAAGTCCGGGAACAATCCGAACGTGACTATCAGTTAGCTTCCGGTTTATCCCAAGACGTCGAAACTGCCGATAACGTAATGCGCCAGACAAGTGCTCGTCTACCTTGGTTACTAATCGGAATGATAGGTGGGATAGGGAACTCAATGATATTAGGAAATTTTGATACGACATTTGCCGCTCATCCAGAAATGGCTCTGTACATTCCACTCATCGGTGGTACCGGTGGAAACGTAGGAACACAGTCATCTGCAATTATAGTACAGGGGCTTGCCAACAGTTCTTTAAACGCCAAAAACACGTTTAAACAAGTAGCCAAAGAATCAGTCGTAGCTTCCATCAACGCCACAATCATTTCTCTGTTAGTATATATATACAATTTCATTCGTTTTGGAGCCGCTGAAACTGTAACATTCTCAGTGTCTATCAGCCTGTTTGCAGTAGTCATGTTCGCTTCCATATTCGGGACTCTTGTACCCATGACACTCGAAAAGCTCAAAATAGACCCTGCCATAGCAACCGGCCCATTTATTGCAATTACTAATGACATTATAGGCATGATGTTATACATGGGAATCACAACTCTTCTAGCCTAAAAATGGGAAAAACAAAAAAAACTAAGAGAAAAAGTATGAAGTAATTGTTTTATTTCATTAATTTGTGAACAATTGCAACATATAGGAAAAAAAACGTTTCTTAAAAAATATATTGAATACAATGATGGACACTCATGACACTAATCTCCCCGAGAAATCGGCAGATTTAGAAGAAGAAAAGAAGGTTACAGAAGTTTCCGAACCGGCAACGTCGGAAACTTCAGCCGAAAAATTGATACAGAAAGAAAAGCCGGTGGAAACAACACATAAATTAAGTAAAGAAGATATTCTCAATAAACTAAAAGCTCTTTCTACCGACATCAATAATGCCGATAAACAAGAAATTGATAGCCTGAAACAAGCTTTCTATAAATTACATAATGCAGAACAGGAGTCTGCTAAGAAACAATTTATTGAGAATGGAGGAGCTGAAGAGGATTTTACACCAAAAGCAGATGCAATAGAAGAAGAGTTTAAGAACGTGATGTCCGTCATTAAAGAAAAAAGGAGTCAATTATCGGTTGAGCAGGAAAAGCAAAAAGACCTCAATCTTCAAATTAAACTCTCTATTATAGAAGAATTAAAAGAATTAGTAGAATCACCTGATGATCCAAACAAATCATATTCAGAGTTCAAAAAGCTACAGCAACAATGGAATGAAGTAAAACTCATTCCGCAAGCCAAAGTCAACGAATTATGGAGAAACTACCAATTATATGTAGAACAATTCTACGATCTATTAAAGTTAAATAATGAGTTCCGTGAATATGATTTTAAAAAGAACCTAGAAATAAAAACGCATCTTTGTGAAGCCGCCGAGAAATTGGCTGATGAGTCGGAAGTTGTTTCCGCATTCCACCAATTACAAAAGCTTCATCAGGAGTTCCGTGATACAGGCCCCGTGGCTAGAGAATTGCGGGATGAAATATGGTCACGCTTCAAAATAGCTTCAACAGCAGTAAACCGCCGTCACCAACAGCATTTTGAAGCTTTAAAAGAAAGTGAACAACATAATCTTGATCAAAAGACCGTAATCTGCGAAATCATAGAAGCCATTGACTACAATGAACTTACTAACTTTGCAGGATGGGACAATAAAACACAAGAAGTCATAGCCTTGCAAAAGAAATGGAAAACCATTGGCTTTGCTCCGCAAAAGATGAATGTAAAAGTCTTCGAACGATTCCGTAAAGGATGTGATATCTTCTTTCAAAAGAAAGGTGAATTTTTCAAGACTCTAAAAGAAGAAATGGGGCAAAATCTAGAAAAGAAGCGTACCTTATGTAATAAAGCCGAGGAATTGAAAGACAGCACTGACTGGAAAGTCACAGCAGATGAATTTGTCAAATTGCAAAAAGAATGGAAAACCATTGGGCCAGTAACAAAAAAGTATTCGGATATCATATGGAAACGTTTTATCACCGCATGTGATTATTTCTTCGAACAAAAGAATAAAGCAACCTCGTCCCAGCATAATATCGAATTAAAAAATCTGGAACTGAAAAAGGAAATCATTGAAAAACTTTCAGCAATCAATGAAAATAGTAATGCAGAGGAAAGTAGTCAACTTGTCAAGGATCTAATGAAAGAATGGAATGCCATAGGCCATGTTCCATTCAAGGAAAAAGATAAACTGTATAAACAGTACCATGCGGAAATAGATAAACTGTTTGAACGTTTCAATATAAATGCATCAAACAAAAAATTAAGTAATTTCAAATTTTCGATTAGTACAATTCAAGAAAACACTCCTCAGGCTCTTTATAAAGAACGTGAAAAGCTGGCACGCATTTGTGAAAACATGAAGAATGAACTTCAAACTTATGAAAACAATTTAGGATTTTTAACTACCTCTTCTCAAAAAGGGAATAACCTTTTGACTGAATTAAATCGCAAAGTCGAAAAGCTAAAAGCTGAAATAGATTTGGTACAGCAAAAGATTAAGGTAATTGATGAAAATATCCAAGGCTAACAAGAAGCTGTAAACAAGAAAATAAAAATAAATCCCGTGAGAATAATAATTCCGCGGGATTTATTTATTTGATTAAGTTGGGCTACCAAGATTCGAACTTGGAATGACAGGACCAGAATCTGTAGTGTTACCATTACACCATAGCCCAAAAATGCGCTTGTTTTTTTGCGAATGCAAAGATACGAAGTTTCTGAGAAACGCAAACAAAATCTATTATTTTTTTCTTCTAACAAAGCTAAGGTTCCATCTTTCAAAGAAATATATACCTAAAAAAAAACAAAAAATGAAAGAGTTTTTCTCTTTTCGACGTTTGATATTAGAAATCGCCGTATATTTGTCAAATGTTTAATATAATAGGGTATAATGAACGAAACAAAAGAACTCATTCAACAAATTACCGAAGGTATTCAAAATAAAAAAGGAAAAAACATAGTCATAGCAGATCTAACCCAAATAAATGACACAATATGCAATTATTTTGTTATTTGTCAAGGGAATTCCCCCAGTCAAGTTATTGCAATCGTTGATTCAATTAAAGACTTTGCCCGCAAAGGCACCGGGAGCAAGCCTTGCGCCGTCGACGGTCTTCATAACTCACAATGGGTCGCCATGGACTATGCAGATGTATTGGTACACGTATTTCTTCCTGAGACTCGTGAATTCTACAATTTAGAGCATCTATGGGCAGACGCCAAACTAACCCAGCTACCTAACATTGAATAATAAAAGTCTATGGATAATAATAAGAATAATAAAAAGCCGAATAAAGTAAACATGCCCAAGTTTAACTTGAACTGGATGTACATGATTATAGCTATGATGCTTCTGGGTTTATATCTCACTAATGAAAACAGCTCAGGTACAAAAGAAGTTTCGTATGATGAGTTTCAACAATACGTACGCAACGGATACATGAGCAAAGTTATTGGTTATGATGACAATTCAGTGGAAGCATATATTAAATCGCAATATGTGGGCAATGTCTTTCGGGAAGATTCTAACCGCGTAGGAAAAACACCGTTAATTACAACAGAAGCACCCTCAAGAGAAAGTTTAGGCGACTTCTTACAAAAAGAAAAAGATGATCAACGTTTCGACGGTTCCATCAGTTACGAAAAGAAACGAAACTATTTCGGAGCGATTTTGTGGCAAATATTGCCTATCGCACTTATCGTCGGATTCTGGATATTCCTGTCACGTCGCCTAAGCGGCGGTGGTGGAAGTACCGGAGGGGGCATTTTCAATGTAGGAAAATCCCGTGCCCAGTTGTTTGAGAAAGGAACTTCCGTAAAAATCACATTCAAAGACGTCGCAGGACTTGCCGAAGCCAAACAAGAAGTCGAAGAAATTGTAGAATTCTTAAAAGAACCTCAAAAATATACGGAGTTAGGAGGAAAAATACCTAAGGGAGCTTTATTAGTAGGCCCTCCGGGAACAGGAAAGACTCTATTAGCAAAAGCGGTAGCAGGGGAAGCAGACGTTCCTTTCTTCTCTCTTGCAGGATCTGATTTTGTGGAGATGTTCGTCGGCGTAGGAGCTTCTCGTGTACGGGATTTATTCCGTCAAGCGAAAGAAAAAGCACCGTGCATCATATTTATTGATGAAATTGACGCAGTAGGTCGTGCACGGGCAAAAGCGGCAGCTATGGGCGGCAACGATGAACGGGAAAACACTCTTAATCAATTGTTAACAGAGATGGACGGCTTTGGATCCAACAGCGGAGTTATTATATTAGCTGCGACAAATCGCGTAGATGTATTGGATAAAGCTTTATTACGGGCAGGTCGTTTCGACCGCCAAATTCATGTGGACCTCCCTGATTTAAATGAGCGCAAAGAAGTCTTTGGAGTGCATTTACGTCCTATAAAAATAGATAATACCGTAGACATAGATCTATTGGCACGTCAAACTCCGGGCTTTTCGGGAGCTGATATTGCGAATGTGTGTAACGAAGCAGCATTAATAGCAGCCAGAAATGGCAAAAAGTTCGTCGGAAAGCAAGATTTTCTCGATGCAGTGGACAGAATAGTGGGCGGTTTGGAAAAGAAAACCAAAATAACGACGGAGGAAGAGCGCCGATCTATTGCAATTCACGAAGCCGGACATGCGAGTATATCATGGCTACTGCAATATGCTAATCCATTGGTTAAAGTAACAATTGTGCCACGAGGGCGTGCACTTGGTGCTGCATGGTATCTTCCCGAGGAACGTCAAATTACAACTAAAGAGCAAATGCTTGATGAAATGTGTGCTACATTGGGTGGACGGGCTGCAGAAGATTTGTTCTTAGGCAGAATATCAACTGGTGCTATGAACGATCTGGAACGAGTTACCAAGCAGGCTTATGGAATGATTGCCTACCTTGGTATGAGTGAAAAGTTGCCAAATCTTTGTTACTATAACAATGAAGAATACTCATTTAATCGTCCATACAGCGAGAAGACAGCCGAATTAATTGATGAAGAGGCAAAGCGTATCATAAATGAACAATATGAACGTGCAAAGCAAATACTGCATAACCATCAAGACGGACATGCCCAACTCGCACAACAACTGATAGAGAAAGAAGTTATCTTCTCGGAAGATGTAGAACGCATCTTTGGAAAACGCCCTTGGGCATCGCGATCGGAAGAGATAATGTCTAATAGCAAAGTGAATAATTCACAGAATGAAAATGATAAAAACATTAAAAAACAAGAAGAAGAGAAAAATCACGATGCTAATGCGACAGCCAAAGAGCAACCTGAAAAAAGCCCATCCGATTCTGGACTAGAATTGCCTAAAACAACCGAAATAAAAGAGCAAGATTTATCGTGAAGAGCAAGTTTCTAAAGCGTACCGCAACAGGTGTGCTATTCGTCATAATATTAGTGGGTTGCATTCTATACGGCCCGCTATCCTTCAGCGTCCTGTTTACTATTATAACAGCATTAAATGTATATGAATTTGCCCATATAGTAAACAAAAAAGGAGATGTTGAAATAAATAAAACAATTACAACGGTAGGGGGCATCTATCTATATCTGGCATTCATGGCATTTTGCCAACTAAATATGGATGCAAGAGTATTCTTACCTTACCCGGCACTATTATTATATTTAATGATCTCCGAACTATATCTGAGGAAAAAAAATCCTATCGGGAATTGGGCATATTCCATGCTAAGCCAGTTATATATTGCACTCCCTTTTGCATTATTAAATATACTCGCCTTCCAGCGTGATATTCCGGAAAGTGATATTAATTACAATCCGATTCTTCCACTTTCCATATTCATTTTTATATGGCTAAACGACACAGGGGCATACTGTATAGGTTCATTATTTGGGAAACATCGCCTATTCGAACGTATTTCTCCCAAGAAGTCATGGGAAGGCAGTATCGGAGGTGGTATTCTTGCGATAGCATCCTCCTTTATCTTTTCATCCTATTTCCATTTTCTATCGATGGGACAATGGATGGGATTAGCACTCATAGTCGTCGTTTTCGGAACATGGGGCGATTTGATAGAATCTCTGATGAAACGGCAATTGGGAATTAAAGATTCAGGGAACATTCTTCCCGGTCACGGCGGCATGCTCGATCGATTCGATAGCGCAATGGGAGCAATCCCTGCAGCAGTAGTATATTTATATATTTTGACCCTCTTCGGCTAAAGAAAAACGAAACCTTATTTCAATAGCATCTTCGAGAAATCTTTGTTGCTCGTCTTCTCCGCAAGAGAATTGTCTTGTTTGCTATTTTTAAGGTCAAAAGAATATTCTACTTCTCCATTTTCAGCAGAATTTAGTTTCAATTTAATGCCTTTCGTCTCTGAATTGATATTTAGGCTATTCAAGTTGAAAGAGACTAAACCATAAGCATAAACTCCACTAAGATCATCGTAATTATTATAACGAAGCTCCAAACGAATATAGCCATCAGTCTCCTGTGATCCCGCATTTTCCGACCGAACTAAACTTATACGATGCTTTGTGTCCACATCCTTAGGCAAATTCTGAACAAAAATAATATTCAAATATCCTCCGCTAATATTTAAATCACCTTTTCTAATAATTACAGGGTCATTACCGAAGTCTCCATTGTTAGCATCAGTTAAAACATCAACCCCTTTAGTCAATGCATTCTTTATATACAAGATTTTCACGGCATGATCATACCCTTCAAAGTTATCGGAAAGAGGATTGAACACAGTCAAAACACGCTGTCCATCTACAGGTTGATACCAACTCATATCCGTATTGACCGGATAAAGAGTCCCCCAATAATCACAATCCAAATAATACAGACTTCCCGTAACTCTCACGGTAGCCCAGTTCGGTAAAGAAAAGTCACCTAATGAATATCCGTCATCATTATCACACGAATACAAAACTGGCAGTATGACCAGACTAACCATCAATAAAATACCATAAAATCTTTTCATAATTAGATCCTCCTATTCATAATGCATCCTTTTTCATTCCAAAGTTTGCTTCACAAACCCTCACTCATTCTCTATACATTGAAAAAACACAAAAGCCGGACATTTACTGCACCGACTTTTACCTTTTTAACTATTTTATTGTAACTTAGGAATACACTACATCATATTTGCCACCATCTACTCTCATTTGAGTAGATAAACTTTATCCCCTATCATTTTCTTAATAAGGAAACCATTTTCCCAGCAGCCCTTTCAGGAGCCCCAGCATCTCCTAAACGCAATGCTACAGTTTTGTATCCATCAATTATTTGAGTTCGATGCACTGGATCGGCTAAAATGCGCTTTAATTCTATTTTGATCTGCTCAACAGTCATAGTATCAGCAACAAGTTCCTTAACAATTTCTTTATCTGCGATTAAATTGACCAAAGATATAAATTTCACCTTCAGTACATGCCTTCTCAAAAAGGTAATCACTTTTCCAATTGGAGTATGATAACACACGACTTGTGGAACTTTAAACAGTGCTGTTTCCAACGTAGCTGTACCAGATGTTACTAACGCGGCTTCGGAGTGCTGTAAAACACGATATGTCTGACCAAAAAGAATATTAACCTTCATATCACCAATATATCTTTTATAATAATCAAGCGATATGCCAGGTGCCCCGGCTATGACTAACTGATAATTAGAAAAAGAAGATGCAGCTCTAAGCATATCCGGCAGATTGTCTTTGATTTCCTGTTTCCGACTACCCGCCAATAAAGCGAGAATAGGCTTGGAATCCAAATTCGTTGCACAAGTAAACTCCGCCATTGTTTCCTGATTGTTCTCACAAAACTCCTCCACTTCATCCACGGTAGGATTTCCTACATAATGTATATTATACTGGTGTTTTGCAAAGAAATCCACCTCAAAAGGTAAAATGGAGAATAATTCATCTACATCACGTTTTATGTTTTTAATCCGGTATTCCTTCCATGCCCATATTTTAGGAGATATGTAATAATAAACAGGAATTTTTGTGTATGCATGAATATATTTAGCTACGCTCAAATTAAATCCCGGATAATCAACCAATATTAAAACATCAGGAGCCCATTCCACAATATCCTCTTTACATTGCCGCATGTTAGCAAATATAGAACGAAGGTGAAGTAATACGGGAATAAAACCCATATAGGCCATTTCCCTATAATGTTTCACCAAAGTTCCGCCCTCTTTAGACATCAGATCGCCTCCAAAGAAACGGAACTCGGCAGAAGCATCTTCTTTCTTTAAGGCAGCCATCAACCGAGAAGCATGTAAGTCCCCTGAGGCTTCACCTACAACTAAATAATACTTCATACAGCAACTAAAAGTAAAATAAAATTAGAACCAAGTATTCAACTCATCAATAAGTCCGTATGCAGTAACATCTACCGTCACGGGTGTAACAGCAACCCATCCATTAGTAAGCGCCCAATGGTCATTTTTAGTATTCTCATTGTCTGTAGCTTCAAAGTTTCCAGTCAACCAATAGTAATGAGAATCCCCACGATGCGCAAAATTCTCCCATTCATTTACCCACTGTCCTTTTGTTTGTTCACATACCTTGATTCCTTGTAACTCTTTCAAATCAGGTATATTCACATTGAGGCAAGTCAAAGCAGGTAATCCCTTTTCTAAAACCATACGAGCTATCTTACGTACATATGAACCTGCTGGTTCAAAATCTGCGTTCGGTTCATGGCTGCAAAGAGAGAATCCAATAGAAGGAACTCCCTTTAAGCATCCTTCAATTACAACTCCCATTGTCCCAGAATAATGTACATTTACAGCAGAATTATCACCATGGTTAATTCCCCCCACTACCAAATCAGGCTTACGATCAAGGACAGTATGAAAAGCCAGCTTTACACAGTCAGCAGGCGTTCCCGAACATTTATAAACACTAAGTCCCACCTCTCTTCGGAGTAAACGGTAAGAAATAGGTTCCGTTACGGTTAATGCACTTGCGCTACCCGACCGGGGAGTATCTGGTGCCATAACTACAATTTCGCCTAGAGGACGAAGGTACTTAATTAACTCGCTAATACCTTTCGATGTAATGCCATCATCATTAGAGACCAAAATCAAAGGTCTCTTATTTGTTTTATCCATTATTATCCACTTAATTATTGTGAATGCAAAAATAGTGAAAAAAGCTGGAGTCACCTCACTTTGGATATTAAAACGTCATGTCGTCATTACAGTCGTTTACAAATCTTAATCTTCTGCAAGCGAGCCCAAAAGAATATTTCGTTTCAAGATAATTGCGTATATTTGCGCATTAAAAGCATTTAGTAGACACTAAAGACGGTAATTATAAGGAGAATAGGGATTCAAGTTATTAACAAAAAGGGCTATTTATCAACAGATTTCACAATCTCTCCTCTTTTTAATAGGCGTTATGTAGAATTATCACTTATTTCGCTGCAATAAACATTTGGAATATGGGAAAAATTATTGCTTTAGCAAATCAAAAAGGAGGGGTTGGTAAAACAACAACAACCATCAACCTCGCTGCTTCGCTTGCCACGTTAGAAAAGAAGGTACTTGTCGTGGATGCTGACCCCCAGGCTAATGCATCTTCAGGCTTGGGAGTAGACATTAAACAAGCAGAATGTACTATTTATGAGTGCATTATTGATGGGGCTGATATCCTCAATGCTATCCACGACACGGAGATTGATACGCTAAAAGTAATTCCGTCCCATATCAACCTAGTGGGTGCTGAAATAGAAATGCTCAACCTCAAGAATCGGGAGAAGATATTAAAAGAAGTGCTCTCTCCACTCACAGAGAAGTTTGACTATATTCTTATAGATTGTTCGCCTTCATTGGGCTTAATTACAGTCAATTCACTGACAGCCGCCAATTCGGTGATCATACCGGTACAAGCGGAATACTTCGCATTAGAAGGCATAAGTAAGTTATTAAATACGATCAAAATTATTAAATCAAAGCTGAATCCAACACTTGAAATTGAAGGCTTTTTGCTCACCATGTACGACTCACGTCTACGCCAAGCCAATCAAATTTACGATGAAGTAAAACGTCACTTTCAAGAATTGGTATTTAATACGGTTATTCAACGCAATGTCAAATTAAGCGAAGCTCCCAGTTATGGTCTGCCTACCATTTTATATGATGCAGATTCCACAGGAGCTAAAAATTATATGGCACTCGCCAAGGAACTGATAACCCGTAACAATAAATAACTAAAAATCAGAAGGACCATGGCACAAAAAAGGAATGCATTAGGACGCGGATTGGATGCTCTGCTCTCTATGGATGAAATACAGACAGAAGGCTCTTCTTCCATCAACGAAATCGAGTTATCTAAAATCGTCATAAATCCTAATCAGCCACGTCGCGACTTTGACGAAGCATCGCTACGTGAATTAGCTGATTCCATACGTGAAATAGGAATTATACAACCTGTTACCCTGCGTAAACTTTCAGAAGATGAATATCAAATCATTGCAGGTGAACGCCGTTTCCGCGCTTCACAATTAGCCGGATTAAAAAGTATTCCCGCATACATCCGTACTGCTGATGACGAAAATGTCATGGAAATGGCATTGATTGAAAACATACAACGAGAGGATCTTAATTCTGTTGAAATAGCTCTTGCCTACCAACATTTGTTGGAACAATACGGATTAACACAAGAACGTCTTAGTGAGCGTGTAGGCAAGAAACGTACTACGATTGCGAACTATTTACGGCTACTAAAGCTACCGGCTCCCATACAAATGGGACTGCAAAAAAAACAAATAGATATGGGACACGCCCGTGCCTTACTAACATTGGACAGCCCCAAACTACAAGTAAAAATATACGAAGAGATCATTACTCATAATTATTCCGTACGTAAAGTAGAAGAAATAGTGAAATCGCTTAGTGAAGGGGAAAGTATAAAAAGCGGAAAAAAGAAGATAACTCCCAAGCAGGCTAAATTACCTGAAGAATTTAACTTGCTGAAAAAGCAACTCTCAAGTTTCTTTAATGCGAAAGTTCAACTTACGTGTTCGGACAAAGGAAAAGGAAAAATAAGTATTCCATTCAGCAATGAAGAAGAATTGGAACGTATCATTGGAATCCTTGATGCGTTAAAGAAATAAATGACTACAAAAAGAAAAATATATCAATGGAGTGTTGCCCTGCTGCTTTGCATTATACAAACGGCAGGGATTGCCATTTATGGACAAGATAGACCACGGGCAGCAGCGAAACGAATGCAATCTGAGAAAATAGATAGCGTTCAAACCAAGCAAAGGCACTCCCACCATACCACCAAGAAAGACCGTTTAAGATCCAGCAATGATTCAATCACAAATTCTCCATACAAGGCTGACAGCATTATCATAGCCGATAGTATTGCTCTCGAAAATAAAAAGAAATTATTGGAGATAACTTCCAATCCCGCTTTACGGCCATCTATTTCTGCAACTGACAGTCTCCAAAAAGCTCTTAAAAAGAAAAATTGGGTTCCAAACTCGGCTACGGCGACATGGATTGCCCTCGTTATTCCCGGAGGCGGACAAATATACAATAGGAAATACTGGAAACTACCTATTATATATGGAGGTTTCGCAGGATGTGCCTATGCACTTTCCTGGAACAACAAAATGTATAAAGATTATTCACAAGCCTATCGGGATGCTGCTAATGGTAATATAAAAGCTACCAGCATTACAGATTTACTCCCAGCCGGTTATTCCGGCAGTTTATCTGATAGTCAACTAACAGAGTTACTCAGAAAAAGGAAAGACCTGTATCGAAGATATCGTGACCTAAGCATTTTCTCTTTCATCGGTGTTTACTTGCTTTCTGTAATTGATGCCTATGTGGATGCTGAATTATCAAATTTCGATATTACACCCGACCTAAGTATGCATGTAGCGCCGTCCATTATAGATAGTCAAACCTATAATAAATCGCTTAATAAATCCGTAGGCATACAATGCAGCTTTCGATTTTAATCATCTAAAGAACATTTACGTATGAAGAACAAAAACATAAATATGAAGAAATTAACCGCCACCTTATTTTATCTTTTCCTATTCATTACTATCCCGGGAATACAAGCCCAAGAAAGCGTGGACGTACTCATTCGTCAAAACGGAGCAGAACAAAAAGAGTCTATTGAGTTACCTAAGAGTATGACATATCCACTGGATAGCCTACTCACAGATTGGAAAGCGAAAAACTATATTGACTTAGGAAAAGATTGTAATACTTCCACAGAAAATCCCACTTTTAGCGATTCTGTTTATATAGAACGGCTAGCCCGTATACCTGCTCTTGTGGAAATGCCTTATAATGAAATTGTGCGTAAGTTTATTGACATGTATACCGGACGCTTACGCAATCAAGTTTCCTTTATATTAAGTGCATGCAATTTTTACATGCCTATTTTTGAAGAAGCCTTAGATGCATATGGACTGCCACTGGAATTGAAATATCTGCCTATTATAGAATCTGCACTCAATCCATCGGCTGCATCACGAGTTGGCGCATGCGGACTATGGCAATTCATGCTCAATACCGGTAAAATGTACGGATTAGAAAGCAATAGCCTAGTAGACGAACGCCGTGATCCAATTAAAGCAACTTGGGCGGCAGCCCGTTATTTAAAAGATATGTATGCCATTTATCAAGACTGGGATCTAGTTATAGCTGCTTATAATTGTGGACCAGGTACTATAAATAAAGCCATACGACGTTCCGGTGGAAAGACCAATTATTGGGATATTTATAATTACCTCCCCAAAGAAACCCAAGGCTATGTACCGGCTTTTATTGCAATCAATTATGTCATGACGTATTATTGCAAGCACAATATCTGCCCGATGGAAACCAATATTCCAGATGCAACCGACACCATACAAGTAACAAAAAATATTCATTTTGAACAACTGGCTAATGTCTGTGGCATTGGAATAGATGAGATAAAAAGTCTGAATCCCCAATATAAGAAGAGCATTATACCGGGCGAAACCAAACCGCAAACTCTTCGTCTTCCGGTAAATTTCATCAGCACATTTATCGATAATGAAGATTCTATATATTCATATCACAGAGACGAGTTATTCAAAAACAAAAGAGTTGTAGCAATATCTGAAAACAGTAGGACAACACGAAGCAGTAAAACCAGTCACTATGGAAAAGCTTCCTATCACAAAATACGAAATGGAGAAACTTTGTCAACAATTGCTAAACGCTATGGAGTAAGTGTCAGTACACTAAAACGATGGAATGGATTAAGAAAAAACAGAATTACTGCTGGAAAGCGATTGAAAATATATAAATAAAATACAAATGCTTGTGCAATGTTGAAATTTGCTTATTTTTGCAGCAAATGAAGAAAGGAGAAAACAGGATATGGAGGATACTGTAAATCAAAAAGACAAAGAAAAAGCCGAAGAGGAAATGATTGAACAGGCATTCCAGGAACTGTTAAACGATTATTTAGCTTCTAAACACCGGAAACGTGTTGAAATAATAACAAAAGCATTCAACTTTGCCAACCAAGCCCATAAAGGTATTAAACGCCGGTCGGGCGAAGCTTATATCATGCATCCTATTGCCGTGGCAAAAATTGTATGCGATGAAATAGGCTTGGGATCTACTTCCATTTGTGCCGCTCTGCTCCACGATGTGGTGGAAGATACGGACTACACTATAGAAGACATCGAAAACATTTTCGGCCCCAAAATAGCCCAAATTGTGGATGGGCTAACTAAAATCTCTGGTGGGATATTTGGTGACCGCGCTTCAGCACAAGCAGAAAACTTCAAGAAACTGCTACTTACGATGTCCAATGACATCCGGGTAATTCTGATTAAGATAGCCGACCGTTTGCATAATATGCGCACTTTGGGATCAATGCTGCCCAATAAGCAATTCAAAATAGCAGGCGAGACCCTTTATATCTATGCTCCCCTTGCCAATAGGCTGGGTTTGAATAAGATAAAAACAGAACTTGAAAATTTGAGTTTTAGATACGAACATCCCGAAGAATACACAGAAATAGAAGAAAAACTCGTAGCTACTGCAGCCGAACGGGACAAAGTATTTAAAGAGTTTACGGCGCCTATACGGGAACAACTGGATAAGATGGGACTTAAATACCGGATTTTAGCCCGGATAAAATCCATTTACTCCATTTGGAATAAAATGCAAACTAAGCATGTACCGTTTGAAGAAATATACGATTTATTAGCTGTACGCATCATTTTTGAACCTCGCAACATAGATGAAGAGCTGAATGATTGCTTTAATATTTATGTTTCCATTTCCAAGATATATAAACCACATCCTGACCGATTGCGCGATTGGGTAAGTCATCCCAAAGCAAATGGTTATCAGGCTCTTCACGTCACCCTAATGGGAACTAACGGACAGTGGATTGAAGTTCAAATCAGAAGTGAACGTATGAACGACGTGGCGGAACAAGGTTTTGCTGCTCACTGGAAATACAAAGAAGGAGGCGGAAGCGAAGACGAAGGAGAACTGGACAAATGGTTACGTACCATTAAGGAAATCTTGGATGATCCCCAGCCGGATGCCATTGATTTTCTGGATACCATCAAACTAAATCTGTTTGCATCGGAAATATTTGTCTTTACTCCGAAAGGAGAAATAAAGACCATGCCGCAGAACTCCACTGCACTAGACTTTGCTTTTTCCCTGCATACCGATATTGGCAGTCACTGCATCGGCGCCAAAGTCAATCACAAGCTAGTACCTTTAAGTCATAAGCTGCAAAGTGGAGATCAAGTGGAGATTCTAACCTCGAAATCACAACGGGTACAACCACAATGGGAGGTTTTTGCCACTACAGCGCGGGCACGGGCGAAGATAGCCACCATACTCCGCAAAGAACAAAGAACCAATCAAAAGGAAGGAGAAGACAAGCTAAATGACTTCTTCCAGAAAGAAGAGGTCCGTCCCGACGAAAACAATGTGGCAAAGTTATGTAGACTGCATAACATGAAAGATAGAGAAGAGCTATTGACCGCCATTGGGAGTAAAAAGATTATATTAGGAGACATTGATAAGAATGCTATAAGAGAAAAAGCGGGAACTACATGGAAGAAATTCCTCACATTCCCATTTGGTAGTAAGGAAAACAAAGTCCCACTTATAGAGCAAACGTTGCCGGAAAAGATTAGTACAGCGAAAGTGCTAAAGCTTACGGAAGAAAATATCCAGAAAAATTATATTATGGCTGACTGTTGCCATCCAATCCCGGGCGATGATGTATTGGGATATATAGATGAGAATGACAAAGTCACCATACACAAACGACAGTGCCCCGTTGCAGCACGTTTGAAGAGTAGTTACGGAAATCGCATTCTCGCCACCGAATGGGATACCCATAAGGGACTTTCATTTTTAGTGAACATTTATATAAAAGGAATAGACTGTGTAGGTCTATTGAATGAAGTAACCCAAGTGATTTCCAGACAACTAAACGTGAATATCCGCAAACTAACCATTGAAACAACCGACGGTATTTTTGAAGGCAACATACAACTCTATGTACATGATGTGGATGACGTAAAAACCATCTGTAACAATCTTAAGCAAATACAGAATATCAAACAAGTTACACGATCCGAAGGCTAATTTTCATTCAAGTCTGATTCTTATTATTCCCCCTCTTTAATCTGTTCTTTAAGATTTTCCACTTGCTCATAAGTAAAGCCATCAAGGGCCTTTTTCATTGCGAGTAACTCTTCTTTGATTCCTTTTAGCCGCTCTACGATTTCAAAATTACGAAGCGTATTTTCCTTATTGTTTTTCATCCGTTGCCGTGCTCCAGGCAGGGTCATACCACATTCCTTGACCAGATGATAAATAAGCTTAACGACCTCAATATCTTCTTCCTGATATTGCCGCACCCCTCTACTCCCTTTTTTAGGAGATAATTGCGGAAATTCCCTTTCCCAGAAACGAAGCAGCGATTCCTTCACATCAAACATTTGCGCCACTTCACTGATGGAGTAGTATAATTTCAGATTCTTGTTTTTATTCAGCATAGGTCATTAATCTAACACTTTTCCATGATTAGCTGCAATCTGTATCATCCGGTCATAATCCTCAGCACTCAAATCCATAAAATAATAGTTCACCGGATTTACGACCTCTCCCTTAACATGCACCTCATAATGCAAATGAGGTCCCGTGCTTCTGCCGGAACTTCCCACTTCACCGATAACTTCACCTCGAACCACCTTCTTGCCCACCTTGGTATGGAATGCCTTTAGATGGGCATATACCGTCTGGTAACCAAAGCCATGGTTAATCACAATAGTATTACCATAACCAGTCTCCCATCCCACCTTCACCACTGTCCCATCGCCTGTAGCATATACATCAGTACCGGGATGCGCTGAGAAGTCCATTCCGGCATGGAATTTCATTGTGCCGTATATAGGATCAATACGCATGCCATACCCGGAAGCCGTTTGCCTAAGATCCTTATTTGACACCGGCTGAATGGCCGGAATGCTCTTCAACATCTCATCGTGCTTTTTACACATTTCAACCACATCGTCAAACGAACGGGACTGGATATACAGTTGTTTAGTGAGCACATCTATTTTCTGTGTGGTATTAATAACCAACGCAGAATTGGCCATACTCAATAAATGTTCATAACGATTCGTCCCTCCATACCCGGCTTTTCTTATAGCAGAAGGTATGGGATCTGCCTGAAAAATAACCCGGTAAAGATTGTCATCACGCTGTTGAATATCCTGTAACACTCCCATCGACTCATCCATACGACGTGAAAGAACTTTATATTGTGCCAATAACTGGCTATTCTCCTTCTTCAACTCTTTCTCCGAAGGAGAGCCGAAGATCAACAACAAGACGATAAAACAACCTGCACCCAAGCCCATGCCGATAAATAACCGGCGTAAGATGCTCAATGCCCGTTGCCGGACAGTAGGATAAATACGGTCATAAGTTTGCGTCTGTGGGTTATAGATGTAGTATACTTTGCGCATCTTTTGGAAATATTTCGCTTATTGATAAGGCAAAAGTAATAAAAACGAGCTATCTTTGCGATGTTTTTTCAAGAATATTAACCTCAAGGATAGAGATATAGAGTTATGTTGACAGCAAATGAAATCAGAAATTCTTTTAAAGATTTCTTCGAATCGAAAGGGCACCAGATTGTACCGTCGGCTCCAATGGTAATTAAAGACGATCCTACACTGATGTTTACCAATGCGGGTATGAATCAGTTTAAAGATATCATTTTGGGGAATCACCCTGCTAAATACAAAAGAGTCGCGGACTCTCAAAAGTGTTTACGGGTAAGCGGCAAGCACAATGACTTGGAAGAAGTAGGGCATGACACTTATCATCACACCATGTTCGAAATGCTGGGCAATTGGTCTTTCGGCGATTACTTTAAGAAAGAAGCCATTTCATGGGCATGGGAGTACTTGGTTGAAGTCTTGAAGCTGAATCCTGCCAACCTGTATGCAACGGTTTTTGAAGGTAGCCCCGAAGAGAATTTAGACCGCGACAACGAAGCTGCTTCCTACTGGGAACAATATCTGCCTAAAGATCATATTATCAACGGGAACAAGCACGATAATTTTTGGGAAATGGGAGATACCGGTCCTTGCGGTCCGTGTTCGGAAATCCACATAGACCTACGCCCGGCAGAAGAACGCAGCAAGATCTCCGGCCGCGATTTAGTGAACCATGACCACCCACAAGTCATAGAAATATGGAATCTGGTATTCATGCAGTTCAATCGTAAAGCCGACAGCACTCTTGAGGAACTACCAGCTAAAGTAATTGACACGGGAATGGGATTCGAGCGTCTTTGCATGGCTTTGCAAGGCAAAACGTCGAACTATGATACCGATGTGTTCCAACCACTTATTAGAGCTATCGCCCGAATGGCAGACACCACTTACGGGACAGATAAGCAAAAGGACATTGCTATGCGGGTCATTGCAGACCACATCCGCACCATTGCATTTTCTATCACCGACGGGCAGTTGCCAAGTAATGCCAAAGCTGGTTATGTTATCCGCCGCATTCTTCGCCGTGCCGTACGTTATGGCTATACATTCCTCGATCAGAAACAAGCATTTATGTACAAGCTACTCCCTGTATTGATTAATAATATGGGGGAAGCTTATCCTGAGCTCAACGCACAGGAAGAACTGATTATCAAAGTGATCAAAGAGGAGGAAGATGCATTCTTGCGCACACTGGAAACGGGAATCCGCTTGTTGGAGAAGACCATGAACGAGACTAAATCAGCAGGTAAAACCGAGATTAGCGGCAAGGATGCTTTCACCTTATATGATACATTTGGCTTTCCACTTGACCTGACCGAGCTCATCTTACGTGAAAACGGCATGACTGCGGACATCAAAGAATTTGATGCAGAAATGCAGCAGCAGAAACAGCGTGCACGTAATGCCGCCGCTGTGGAAACAGGAGACTGGATTACACTCAAAGAAGGTACTACCGAATTTGTAGGTTACGATTATACGGAATATGAAACTTCTATTCTACGCTACCGCCAGATAAAGCAAAAAAATCAAACACTCTATCAAATTGTGCTGGACTATACTCCTTTCTACGCCGAAAGTGGAGGTCAGGTTGGTGACACCGGGGTGCTGGTCAGTGAGCATGAAACGATTGAAGTGATCGATACCAAGAAAGAAAATAACCTGCCCATCCATCTGACAAAGAAATTACCTCAACACCCGGAAGCCCCGATGATGGCTTGTGTTGATACCGATAAACGTGCTGCATGTGCCGCCAATCACTCTGCCACACACTTGTTGGACGAAGCTCTCCGGGAAGTATTGGGTAATCACGTGGAACAGAAAGGCTCATTAGTCAGTCCTGATTCACTCCGTTTCGATTTTTCCCACTTCCAAAAGGTTAGTGACGAAGAGATACGAAAAGTGGAACATTTGGTAAATGCCAAAATTCGCGCCAATATATCACTGCAGGAATATCGCAACCTCCCCATTGAAGAAGCCAAAGAACTGGGAGCCATTGCACTGTTTGGTGAAAAATACGGTGACCACGTACGTGTCATCCAATTTGGTTCTTCCATTGAGTTCTGTGGAGGAACTCATGTTGCCGCAACAGGAAGTATCGGAATGGTAAAGATCATTTCCGAAAGTTCGGTCGCAGCCGGCATTCGTCGTATAGAAGCTTATACCGGAGCCAAAGTGGAAGAGCTCATGGACACGGTTCAAGACACTTTACAGGGATTGAAAGCTCTCTTTAACAATGCACCGGACTTGATGGGAACCATTCACAAATACATCGAGGAAAATGCAGGATTGAAGAAACAAGTGGACGACTTCATGAAAGAAAAAGAGACACAAATAAAAGGAAAGTTACTGCAAAACATACAAGAAAAAAATGGCGTGAAAGTCATTAAGTTCTGTGCTCCCCTGCCTGCTGAAACCATAAAAAATATCGCATTCCAGTTACGTGGTGAAATTACAGAAAATCTATTCTTCGTAGCCGGCACTGAATACGAGGGAAAACCCATGCTGACTGTTATGATTAGCGATAATCTTGTGGCAGGAGGACTAAAAGCTGGTAACCTTGTAAAAGAAGCTGCCAAACTGATTCAAGGAGGCGGTGGCGGTCAACCCCACTTTGCAACAGCCGGAGGTAAAAACCGTGATGGACTGAATGCAGCTGTGGACAAAGTTGTAGAACTTGCCGGATTTTAATCAAAAAAGCTAAAGTTCAGGAGCAAATAATGAGGTAAAGACTTGACTTCCGCACTGGAATGTTGTATCTTTGTCATCATAAAGTTGAATTATATTCAATAATTATAGCATCATAAGGAGAAGCCATTGCTTCTCCTTATTTTTTTAGTTTCATGCTATGTCTGCAGCAACTTTCTCCTGTTCGCTTGTCTTTTTAGCAAAAACAGACCCGCTTTTTAATCGAAATACACCGTCTGTTGAAGCTCAACAGAACTTCTATCGGATACAAACAGAACTTCTGTTTGCTCTAAACACAAGTTCTGTTTCACTCGAAGGATTATTGAGATGTAAAGCGCACCAGTCTTTGTTAAACTTCCATAAACCTGCTCTTGACAAAAATATCCTCCTCCTCAATGAATCAATACCAAATGCAAACGCCGTCGTTTCCCAGATTTCACAACAAACGACACCGCTTGCAAAACATTATACTAAAAATCACCCATCCTCCGAACCAGAAAGAAACTTCAGTCAGACCAACTGTTGCTGTGGATAGTTCACTAAATAAAGAGTCTCCGTAGCACGGGTAAAAGCCGTGTAAAGCCAACGGAAATAATCAGGAGTAAGATATTCATCCGTCATATATCCCTGATCAAGAAAAACGTTTTTCCACTGTCCTCCCTGAGCCTTATGGCAAGTCACAGCATAAGCATACTTCACTTGCAGAGCGTTATAATGCGGGTCAGCTTTCATCTTCTTCATTCGTTCCCGCTTCAAAGAAAGGTCTGAATAATCCTCCAAGACCGCGTAAAACAACTTATCATTATCAGCTTTCGACAAAGCCGGTGTTTCGCTATGAAGCGTATCCAGCAACAAGTTGACATCCAACTCCAAATCATTATAATCAGGAAAAACAAGCGTCACGTCTGCAAAACGAAAGCCATAAAGTTCGTGCGTACGCCGCACTCTCCTCACTACGGCAATCTCTCCATTCGCAATAAAGTCCATCTCTTTGCACTTCTCCGTCCAATAATAATTGTTCTTTGCAACCATTAGCAGATCGCCCACATTCAACTCATCATCCCGCCACAGTATTTGGGCCCGAATACCCTTATTATAAAGATTTGCACGTTTGTTTGACCGGCACAATACAATCGTCTCAGCCATTCCATCCCGGCCGTAACAAGTATCAAGCGCCTCAATCAATTCATCACCAGGCATCAACTTTACGTCGGCAAAGCCAGAAACTTTTATCAACGGCAAACCCCCAAAAGCTTCTTCTGCTATCATTTCACGCAAACGGGTGGCATTCCACAAAATACCGGAAGTTTGCACCTGCCGCACCACTTGTGTCAGATCATGGCAAGTCACTTCCAACCCATACCCTTTCAACGCATCGCCAAACAAAGCCGGACTTAATTCCTCCCCTACCGGAGACAATTGCGCCGTATCCCCCATAAGTAGTAGACGGCAACCCTCACCGGAATAGACAAACTGAATGAGATCATCCAACAACCGTCCCGTCCCGAACATTGACCCGGACAAACCCTCATTTGAAATCATAGAGGCCTCATCTACAATATACAGCGTATGGGTTGTAAGATTATCATTAATAGAAAAATTACTAACTTCATTCGAAAAAGCCTGCTGCCGGTATATCTTCTTGTGAATGGTAAATGCCGAATGACCTGCATAACCTGAAAACACCTTTGCTGCACGCCCCGTAGGAGCAAGTAACACCACCTTCTGTTCCAACTGATCTATCGTCTTGACCAGTGCCGAAACTAAAGAGGTTTTGCCTGTCCCGGCATACCCCCTAAGGATAAAAGCCCCATCGCTCCGAGTACCTAACAGAAACTCAGACAACAATTTCACTGCTATTTCTTGTTCAGAAGTTGGTTGATATGGAAAATTTTCCTTAATTCGCCTTTCCAAATAGTTATTTATCATTTTTACAAAAGAAAAAAGTGATAGGAACTATCGCCATTAAAATTATTTATTTTATTTTTGCGGTACGAATATAAACTAAAAAAAACATATTTATCATGAGAAAAGCATTTAATATCATCTTAGGCTTGTGCATATTAGTCTTGATCTATATCTGCTATGCCAGTATTATGGGGCCTATTAATTTTGAAAAGGCTAAAAAAAATAGAGAAAAAGCTGTTATTGCCCGCTTAATTGATATTCGGAAAGCACAGCAGGAATTCCGTAACTTGAATCATCAAAAATATACGGCAAGTTTTGACACTCTGATTTCTTTTGTTAAAAACCAAAAACTTCCATTCATCTTTAAGGCAGGAGTCTTAACCGATAAGCAATTGGAAGATGGATTGACCGAAGCTAAAGCTAGCAGAATCATCAATGCTGCTAAAAAGAGTGGAAACTATGCAGAAGTAAAAAAATGGGGATTGGAAGGCTTCAAACGTGATACAATGTGGGTAGCTGTTACAGACACCATTTTCCCAAAAGGATTCAATCCTGATTCTTTGAGATACGTACCTTTCGGCAATGGCAAGCAGTTTGAAATGGCCGTTCGCAATGATACGACAAAATCCGGTGCTCCATTCTGTCTATTGGAAGTTAAGACTCCATACGATGCCTATCTTGATGGATTGGATAAACAAGAGATTGCAAATCTGAAAGATGTACAAACAAAATTAAATAAATATCCAGGTTTGATGATTGGTAGTTTGGAAACAGCTAATAACAATGCTGGTAACTGGGAATAATCTCTCCCTTTATACAGAATGATAGAAACAATAGATTTTAATAAATCAGAACAATATACTTTATCCATCCGTCTTAGTACGGATGGATTTTCTTTTTCTGTATTCAATCCTCTTGTAGAAGAAGGCTTCTATTTCTATGATCATAAAATAGATGAGTCACTATCATTGACAGCCAACCTTAAACAAGCTTTCCGCGAAATAGAATGGCTAAAACGACCGTATCGGCGTGTTCATGTCCTTATCTCCAACAAACGTTTTACACTTGTCCCATTAGAACATTTTGAAGATGAACAAATAGATATGCTTTTCTCCTATAATCATCCGCAGCAAGAAAATGAGCTTGTACTTTATAATATCTTACGAAAGAATAATATTGTTGTATTATTCGGCATAGATAAGAGTGCCTACGCATTATTGCAAGAGCAATACCCTAATGCTAAATTTCATTCTCAAGCCAGCCCGCTTATTGATTTGTTTTCCATAAAAAGTAGGTTTGGTAACAGCCGGAAAATATACGCAAACCTGCAGAACACCTCTTTTAGTTTATATTGTTATGACCGCGGGCATTTACTCTTGGCTAATTCATTTGCTTGCTCCAATACGGCGGACCGCATCTATTACTTACTATATACATGGAAGCAATTAGGTTTTGAGCAGGAACGCGATGAACTTCACCTCTGTGGAGATTTGCCAGATAAAGAGACATTATTATCCGAACTAAGAAAATTTATCAAACAGGTGTTCGTTATGACCCCTGCTGTAAATCTCGACCTACAAACAATCGTCACATGCGAGTAATAAGTGGAATATATAAAAGAAGAAGATTTGATGTGCCCCGTACCTTTAAAGCACGTCCCACCACCGACTTTGCGAAAGAGAACCTCTTCAACGTATTGTCCAATCATCTCGACTTCGAAGAAGGACTATCTGCACTCGATCTTTTCAGTGGAACAGGCAGTATAGGACTAGAATTGGTATCACGTGGATGCAACAGGGTTGTCAGCATTGAAAAAGACCGAGACCACTATGCATTTATCTGTAAAGTGATGCGCGAAGTAAAAACAGAAGCTTGGTTTCCCATCAGAGGTGATGCCTTCAAATTTATAACACGAAATGATGAACAGTTCGACTTCATATTCGCCGATCCCCCTTATGAACTGAATGGATTAGCATCCTTACCTGACTTGATATTCGAAAATAATCTACTAAAAGAAGATGGGCTCTTTGTCCTTGAGCACGGTAAAAAGGATAATTTTGAGACTCATCCACATTACATAGAAAAGCGGATATATGGTAGCGTAAATTTCTCTTTCTTCAAATAAAGTGGATCAAATTGGTAGTTATTTTAAAGAAGCGGAGCCATCAAACGAACTAAGCTTTCCATAGCTTTTCTCCACCAAGGACGCTTTACCCAATTTTTAAGGAATACTGGCATACATTCCCGCTGATCTTGCAAGAATATTTCACGCATTTGGAGGGCTGTTTCCATATCATAAATAAAAGCATTCACTTCAAAATTATGTTCAAAACTACGAAAGTCTAGATTTGTAGACCCCACAGTAGAAAGTTCGTCATCTGCAACCATTAGTTTAGAGTGCAAAAAACCTTTTTTATAAAGATAAACTTTAACTCCTGCCCGTAATACATCAGCCAAATAGGAACTAGAAGCCAAAGAGATTAACCGATTGTCTGTTTTGAGAGGTAACATAAGCCTAATATCAACTCCCGCCAACGCCGCTGTCTGCATGGCAGTCATCACAGCTTCAGTCGGCAAAAAATAAGGAGTCTGCATATAAAAGTATTTCTTTGCTCCAGAAATGGCCATTACCAATCCTTGCATAATTTCCTTCCACGGGCTAATAGGATCACTCGTAACTATTTGCACCAAGGAAGTACCATATGTCCCTAATCTTGGAAAATAGCACGATGAACTAATTAATGTACGATCAACAAAATACCAATCAAGCAAAAAAACAGTTTGCAACCCATGTACAGCTTTACCTTCCAACAGTATATGCGTATCGCGCCAAATCCCCCATGAGAAGCCACGCATATAGCGTTCTGCCAAATTCATCCCTCCAACAAATCCAACCTTCCCATCAATGACTACTAATTTCCGATGATTACGATAATTCACTTTACTAGTGAATAACGGAAAACGAACTTTCAAAAAGCTACGAGCTTCAATTCCCGCCGCACGCATTTCATCAAAAAAATTATTCGGCACATGCCAACATCCAACATCGTCGTAAATAAGACGTACCTCCACACCAGCGCGAGCTTTATCGATAAGTACATCACGTACCAGGCGTCCAATAGCATCATCTTCAAAAATATAGAACTCAATATGGATATGCTGTTTTGCCTTCTCCAGTTCCCTTAACAAGGATTGTAACATGGAAAGGCCATCCGTATAAGTTTTAATCCGGTTTCCGTCAAAAGGAAATGATTGATTTGTATTGCGAAATAAAGTAATAAGCCTACTATACGCCAATGGTAAACTAGAGGTATCTTGTGTCAAGTATTCCGCCATAGGCTTCTTTAGTAGACGGTTATATATTTTTTTCTCAATAATACGTTCACGACGCTGGCTTCGTCCGAAAAAGGCATAGAAAACTAATCCTACGACAGGTAGGAACATCAGAATCAATATCCATGCAAGTGTCTTCACCGGATTCCGATTATCAAGGATAATAACAATAATCGCCCCGATTATAGCGCCAAAGTAAAGGATATCAAAAATGACAGCCGCTATTTGACCCAATATACTATTCCAATCAATCATAGAAGCAAATATATAGAAAAAAAAAGAAAAATCTTCTCATTACATATAATTTGATGCTATGTCGCATGGCATATTGAGAAACTTAAAAAGCATAACTCTTTAAATATAAATAAAAAAGGCTGCCTGGCATTTCCAGACAGCCCACGATCATAGTAACTGGTTAGGATATTAAAAAGAACGATGGCCTCCCCCAAAGCCCCCGGAACGTCCTCCCGGACGTCCGCCTCCAAAGCCTGGCCCATATCTTCTTTTACTATTTTCCATGCTTTCACGGGCAGCCTTACTTCCAAATAAGTTCAGACGATAAATAAAGTGCACCATACAATAACTATTAATTCCGTTATAATTGGAAATAGTACGTGAACTTGCTGATAATGAACGGGTAATATTACTCTGCTGCTTTAATATATCATACATCTCAAAACTAACAGTAGCAGCACCTTTTAAGAACGTTTGTGAAAGTTGTGCATTCCATATCAGTTCATTATCATTCATACTCGCAATATTGTATCCACGGCGACTCTGATTGGCAATATTAGTTGATAAAGTCATTTGCCAAGGCAATGTGACATTTGTATTGCCACCATAGGAGAACTGATAAGGCTCTTGATTATTGCTTGGCTGGAGTTTATTCTTCTCAGAGGAATAAGAGATAGAGCCATTTAAACCGAATTCAAACCAATCATTCCGGTAAGCTCCGTTTAAACGTTCTCCTAGCGTAAGACCAGTTGTCTTATTCCTATCATCTACTTTAGCCGTTCTATTAAATAAATAGGCAACATTGTTCTGATAATTAATGGTAGAAAACGTATTAATAGTAAACTTTTTATTCTTTAACGCTGTGTTATAACCAAACATTCCAAAGGTACTCCAATTCCCATTAATATTTTTAGGAGTTACAGTCTGTCCACCAGTCTGTTCATTATATATCGTACTATTACTGATACTGTTTTGTATTGCAGACAAACTAACATGGGCAATAATACTTCGCTGATGATCCGCATTAAAAGTATTATAGAAAAAACGGATCGAATGCGTAAATGAAGGTTTCAACCCCGGATTACCAACTCTGATGTTCAAAGGGTTGGAATTATCTACAATCGGCAACAAATTCTCCATACTAGGTTGGCTGGTACGCCCACGATACGTAAAGCGCAATTGACTCACCTTGGAAAACCGGACGCGCAAGTCCACATTCGGAGCAAAATTGAAAACGGAGCGTGTAGTGTCAATCATATAATCCCCCCGCTTATAGGAAAGTTTTGAGTTCTGAGGTTGAAAAGACATCCCCATGCTCAACTGATACTTTGGACGAATAAAGCGCAATGAAACCGAAGCGTCATGATTATAATACTGATACTTAGCATACTTACTTAAACTATCTACGGCATAGTCATCATAACCCTCAGGTAGCGGAGATTCTATTCCCCACGATGGGAAGTTCTGTAGATCAAATGTTGTTTTATCGCTTTTGCTGTATTTATAAGTAAACTTGTAACTGAATTGCAAGAATGTAGCTCGGGCAATAGGTTCGCTATAAGTGATCCGCCCGCTATAATTATAATTTCTAGTAGGAGTGGTAATATACTGATTACGAATTAATGTCGAATCCCCGCCCAAATAATTTTGCAATTGATAATAATTAGTACTCGATTCAGTGTATTGGTCATTATCATTATTTGTATATCCAAAGCCACCTACAAAGGTTATATTACGTCCCTTATTATTTAGTCTACGATTATACTGTAGAGTTGAATTCGTAGAAATACTCTTACTATCAGTGAGTCCATTACTTTGCGTCCCATTCACACGAATATCCTTTAACGGATCATCACTATTCAATAAATCCAGTTCTAAATAATCATTTGGATTGGGAACCAAACTATATGGATCTGCATTAAACGTAGCTGATGCAGAAAGCGAAGCATTATCCGTTTTGCCATATGAAAAACTAGGCCGGAAAATAATATTTGTCAGTGAATCAGGTTTCCATTCCATGCGAAAATCCGCATCAAATGATTTATTCTTATTCCGGTTAAAGACATTGGAATTGGAAAATGAACTACTACCACTTTGCAAGAAACGCTCTTCTGATCTAATATTGCTGACATCAGCGTCACTATAGCTATAACGAGCACTACCACCTAACTCTAATTTAGGTGTTTCCGTAGCAAAATTAACTCCTATCTCCTTGGGTGCATTCAATCCATTAGCACGATTCCAACGAGGGCCTCCTCCTCCACCTGAAAAACCTTGATCATTGACATTATTAGCAGAACTAATGAAAGAGATCTGTGTCTGATCCACAAAACGATTCAACATTGCACGACCTGCATAGCGATGCTTATTACCTGCAGCAGCATCCAAATTCCCGAACCACCCCTGATTCATTCCTTTCTTTACCGTCAAATCCAGTACAGTTTCTTCCTCACCATCGTCTATCCCCGTAATACGCGCTAGATCAGACTTCTTATCATAAGTTTTCAATTTATCAATCATATCTACCGGTAAGTTTTTCAAACCAGTTTTTACATCACCACCAAAAAACTCTTTGCCATCTACCATGATCTTTTTTAAATCCTTACCATTGATTTTCACATTTCCATCGTCATCAATCTGAGCTCCGGGAAGTTTCTTTACCAGTTCTTCAAGCATCGCACCTTCCGGCGTGCGATAAGCAGACGAGTTGTAAACCAACGTATCTTCCACAACCTGAACTTGAGGTGCCTCCGCAGTAACTACTGCTTCAGACAACATCACCGCATCTGTTTTCAAGGTAATTGTTCCTATATTTTTAACGGGCGTCGTTGCAAGTAGATGTATCGGTATTAACTTAGGAATAAAACCAATATAGGAAACTTTTAATACATACTTTCCAGCTTTCACTTTAGGAAGCTTAAAACTACCGTTTTGGATAGTAGCGATACCCGTCACAAAAGTACTATCCGGTAATGAAAGTAATTGGATCGTAGCTTGAACTGCCGGTCCCTTAGTGTCATCTTCAATGACACGCCCAGAGACCGTAATATTTGCACTTTGTGGAAAAGCGGAAAGAGTAGTCATAAACATCAATACCATTCCGATAATTGTCTTCTTCATGCGTCTGCTTTTAATTTAATCAACAATGTCAGGTTTTACACTGCTTCATTTGACGCAAATATCCGGAAAAGGTTTAAGCAACAGGCAACAAATATTATTAATTATCGACGATTATTCTTAAATAATCGATCAACTGCCGACTTTTTAATACCAAACTCCAAGCAAAGCACATTTAGAATAAGGAAGATAAGAAAAGAAGAAGAATCCACCGAAAGAAGATCGCCTTTTCCTACGCGGTAGAGCATGCCTCCAAAAATAAACAATACAGTTAGGAAAATTGCATTGCGAGTGGCTTTATTGCGTATTTGTTCCGTTTCTTTTGTCTCATTCTTCGTCAAAGCAAATAGAATCATCACTGCACCCAACATCATTAACAATTTAGAACATTCTTTATAAAATAACAAATTCATATCTGTTACTTTTCCCATCATTGCCATTAAAAAAGGAAGAAATAATGCCAATGCAATAACAACATACCCCAACGGACGACAATATACAGGCAACAAACCTTTCATATTCTATTCTTATTTTTGTGTACAAAGATAGCTCTTTCACCGAGAAATCCTATCTTTGCATAGCAAAAAGAGAAAATATCATGAGCAAGCAAGAAGTTATTATATGCGAAAATCTGGAAGACAATCTGACATATGCTCTGCAAAAACAAAGCTATGACAAACTCTTCATTCTTACTGACACACATACCCACCAACTTTGTCTACCTCAGCTACAAACGTTGGACATATTGAATAAAGCCGAAGAAATTATGATAGGTGCCAGTGACGTATATAAGACATTAGAAACACTCGCTTCCGTATGGCAAGCATTAAGCGAACAGGGCGCCACCCGATATTCCCTACTGATCAATCTAGGTGGAGGGATGGTGACCGATCTTGGAGGCTTTGCAGCTTCTACTTTCAAACGCGGAATTACTTATATCAATATACCTACCACTTTATTAGCGATGGTAGATGCTTCTGTAGGAGGTAAAACAGGGATTAACTTTAACGGTTTTAAAAATGAAATCGGAGTATTTGCACCAGCAGCAAGTGTATTACTCGAGACCAGTTTTTTGCGAAGCCTCGATACCCACAACTTCTTTTCGGGTTATGCTGAAATGCTAAAGCACGGACTGATTAGCACACCCGAACATTGGGCTGAACTACTCGCATTTGATACCGAAGAGATGAATTACTCCATACTGAAAACAATGGTAGGTCGCTCCGTGCAAGTAAAAGAAAATATCGTAAGGCAAGATCCTTTGGAACACGGCATTCGCAAAGCTTTGAACCTCGGGCACACCATCGGACATGCTTTTGAAAGTCTTGCTCTTGCTGAAAGCCGTCCAATATTGCACGGGTATGCTGTAGCGTGGGGCATCATATGTGAACTCTATTTATCACATATCAAAGTAGGATTTCCTCAAGACAAAATGCGTCAAACAATCCAGTTCATTCGCCAAAACTATGGCACTTTCATCTTTAATTGCGATCAATATGAAAGCCTCTATGAACTAATGAAGCACGATAAAAAAAATACATCAGGCATCATTAACTTTACTCTATTAAAAAACATAGGAGACATAAGCCTCAACCAAACAGCGGACAAAGAAACCATCTTTGAAACTTTTGACTTTTATCGAGAATGCATGGGCATGTAATTAATAGGATGACTATAGGAACAGCCTTTAAATAATACCCTCAAACATTTGCTTTTTAAAAATAAAGCAGTACTTTTGCATCCGCAATTCGGGGTGTAGCTCAGCCCGGTTAGAGTACGCGTCTGGGGGGCGTGTGGTCGCTAGTTCGAATCTAGTCACCCCGACTGAGAAAAGAAAAAGGAGTTGTCCCAAAATCGGAACGCTCCTTTTTTCTTATTATTTTTCCAAACAGGTTCTGTCCGAAACTTTTTGTCAAAGATTTAAATCGACTTTGAGAACATGATCCTTTAATTTTATATTATCTATACGACTGCTTGTATATTGAAAGAATCTCCTCATCATTCAAAGAATGAGGATCAAGAGAAAATAATCCCCCCATAGTTTCTTTCGCATTTTGTACAAATTTGGGCAAATCAGCTTCTGAAATACCGTACTCGGACAACTTTATACAATCTACCTTACATACCTTTTGCATAGTAGCCAAAGCAGTGATAAAATCCGCAGGATCTGTACTATTCTTGCCCGTCATACTTTCAGCCATTTCCATAAAAAGCTTTGGAACATCATTCATAAAGGTAGTAAAATAAGCTAAAGAAAGTGATATCAACCCAGCTCCATGAGGAAGTTTTGGATAAAAGGCACTCATGGCATGTTCTAAAGAATGCTGGGATATACAACCAGAAGTAGACTCTACTATTCCAGCCAACGTACTGGCTAACGCCACATTAGTGCGAGCCTCCACGTCATCACCATCTGCAACAGCCCTAGGCAAAAATTGATAAAGCAGTGCAATGCTCTTCAATGAATAAAGACGGCTAATAGGATTAGCAATATTGGCAAGATAGCCTTCGGACGCATGAAAGAATGCATCAAATCCTTGATAAGCTGTAAGATGAGCCGGAACAGACATCATTAAATCTGGATCTACAATAGAAAAAACAGGAAAAGTATGTTCATTTCCGTAACCTATTTTTTCATTTCCATTGGTTATAACCGTCCAAGGGTCCATTTCAGTGCCCGTACCTGCAGTTGTAGGAATAGCAACAACCGGAAGTGCACCCTTTATAGGTTTCCCTTTACCACTTCCTCCTCCGATATAGTCCCAATAATCACCGTCATTACAAGCCATGACTGCAATAGATTTTGCCGAATCAATAGAACTTCCCCCACCAAGGCCAATAACAAAATCGCATTTTTCTCGCCTACAAATCTCAGCAGCTTCCATAACATGAGCATTTGTAGGATTAGGTAGAATCTTATCGTAAACTACAGATGTCGCTCCGTTTTGAGCAATCGCATTCTCTACTTTTTCAAGATAGCCATATTTACGCATTGATGTTCCTGCTGAAATAACAATTAAAGCCTTCTTACCTGGCAAAGGAGCTGTCGCCAGATTGTTAATACTTCCACAACCAAAGAAAAGTTTAGTCGGAATAAAATAACTAAAATTCTGCATAACAAATAAATTTATGTGAGATGTATTAAAACTAATAATTAATCATTGTATCACCAATTCATACCTATAACACAACATCAATGAATAGTGTTCACCTTGTTCTCTCCCTTCTAACACATCTCACTTCAATATTTATGTCACCCTTGTTACTTTACGCTACCATATCTTTACTCTCTCATTCTCAGAGCGCCACATTTGATCTCCTTTTTTCACATCAAATGTGGAGTAGAATTCTGATATGTCAGAAAGAGGACCAAGAACACGCCATTTTGCAGGAGCATGCTCATTACTTTTAATTTGAGTAGCCATTGCCTCGGGACGCATATTTAACATCCATGCCAATGCATATCCTAAGAAGAAGCGCTGACTCGGATTTAATCCAGCAATCACCACATTATCTTTATACTGCTTTGTCCTCTTAAAAGCCTCATAAGCCATAACCACTCCCCCCAGATCTGCAATATTCTCTCCCTGGGTCAATTCACCGTTAATATGCAAACTGTCAACTGCGACATAATCGTTGAACTGCTTTACTATCATTTTTGTCTTCGCATCAAATTTAGCTTTGTCTTCCTTTGTCCACCAATTCTTTAAATTTCCGCTTGCATCATACTTACAACCCTGATCATCAAAACCATGGGTTATTTCATGACCGAAAGTTGCTCCTATTATACCATATAATATTGCATCATCCGCCATCTTACGTTCATAACCGGGAACAATAATATTACAACCCGGTATTACAATCTCATTATTAGATGGATTATAATACGCATTATAAGTCTGTGGCTCCATATCCCACTCCGTACGATCAACCGGTTTACCATATTTGTGAATCATATAAGCCATAGCCCATTTATTGGCATTCATCACATTTTTTACATAAGATGAACGATCTATTTGCATGCTGCTTAAATCTTTCCATTTATCAGGATAACCCACTTTCATAATCAAAGCATCCAGTTTCTTCAACGCTTTTTCTTTCGTTGTTTCGCTCATCCAATCTAGTGCTTTAATCCGTTGGGCAAAAACAGACTTGATAGCATGGCCTATTTCTTCCAACTTTCCTTTTGTCCCTTTAGGCAAATATTCATCAACATAAACTTGTCCAATCAAATCTCCAAGTGTACCATCCGTCATAGAGACCACTCGTTTCCATCTGGGCTTGGGTTCTTGTATGCCGCGCAAGGTTGTAGAATAAAACTTAAAACATTCCATATAAGTTTTATCATCCAGGAATGGAGCTAATCCATCCAAGAACTGGAATTTTAAATAGTTTTTCCAATCCTCTATCGAATATTTTTTCAGATCATTATTCAGTGCAACAAGAAACTCCGGCTGACCAACAATCACACTGTCCACCTTAGTTAATCCAACCCCTTTCAAAAAGATACTCCAGTCAAAGTTGGGAGTTAAAGCGGTTAATTTAGCTAATGACACCTTATTATAATTAGTAAACGGATCACGGAGATCTTCACGTTTCCGTGATGTTTTAGCCAGAGCCGTCTCCATCTCCAACAATCTATCAGCTGCCTGCTTCGCTTTGGATTGATCATATCCCATTATTGCAAACATATTCCCCGCATAATCAACAAACTTATCACGGATTTGCTTAGATTTGACATCCATATCAACGTAATAGTTACGATCTGGCATGCTCAATCCTCCTTGCATGGCATAAACCTGATACTGACTGCTGTTCTTATCATCTTGTGCAACATACAAACTAAAGAAAGGCGATGCTGCCACCGTATGGATATATGATGCTTCGGCTATAATGTCACTTAAATCTTTAATATTATCTATTTTAGCAAGTTCACTCCTTAAATCGCTAATACCTTTCTTATTCAATGATACACTATCCATGCCCGAATAAAAGAAATCTCCTATTTTTTGCTTGTTACTCCCTTTTGGTTCTTCCTTAACCGAAGCCGATTCACAGATAGTAAGCACCTGAGCATTTACCGTATCCTGTATCAATTGAAATATGCCATTACTTTGCTCACTGGCAGGAATAGGATGTTGTTTAAACCACCTGCCATTGGCAAATTGAAAAAAATCATCCTGCGGTCTCACCGTAGAATCAATGTGTGAAACAAGAGGATCAACTTCGTTTGTTGATTTTTTGCCTTCTTTACACGATGATATTAATACAGCCAGTAGAATAATGCCGCTGCTAAAAGATTTAAATAAAAACTTTTTCATATTCTAATACGTTTAATACATTCTTCTTTATCAAAATAATACAACTTCAAACAAAATCAAAAAATGTCAATCCACAGGTGACAAAGTATACCCTAGTTTACGAAGCAATTTAATTAAACCATTTTCCCCTATTAAATGACCTGCACCTACAACAATAAAAGTTGGTTTTTCAGGTAATATGCCTTTTAATTGTTTTTCCCAATTCCTGTTGCGATTATCTATCAATTTTTTTTTCTCAGCATCAGTCATACCCAGCTCTCTATCTGACATTAATGTTAACATACCATCAATATCTTGCTTCATATAACAATTAGTCATTTTCCTGACATATTCAATTCCTCTATCGCCAAGTTTTACCATTTTAAGCAGATCACGAGCTTGCTCTTTCAACGGACCATCAAACAAACATTCAGCCTGAAATTCCATCGTTTCAAATCCATGAACTGATTTACCCTGCTCTTTCGCCTTCTTCTGTAGGGTTGCATCCAGCTGGACTTGAGGATCATAACCGTTAAAAGACTTAATACTCTGAACTAAACTAAGTTGTGCAGACACAACATTGGGTTTAAACCTGTTAAATTGTTCAGCACCAAATCCTAAATACTTTTTCAGAACGCTATCCACTAACTGATATTCACTAGCGGAATACAGCGTATTAAGCAGACTATCTGAAGGGAGCAACATATACTTAGCTATTTTCATCTGTGCGTAAGGTACATTTATGCTATCCATATTTATTTCCCCATAAAGTTGCTCACATCCGGCAAATGCAGTTTTAAAGCCATCGATACTATCGCAAATACTCAGGGGAGCAATATGGTGCGTACCAAAAAGAAAAGATGGGCTCTTCAAACCATTCCCTGATATTTTCCATAACAACTGAGCATTGCTTGTTAATGCAGAAAACAATATAATAACAAATAGAATTCGTCTTCTCATCTCCAAATATTTAAGTCCCAAACAGATATTTTTTATCCAAATACAATATCATTAGCAATAAAGGCTACAAATATAAGAAACTTACTCACCAATAGCACCAACTTAAAGTTTATTTTTACAATATCAGCTATGAAAAGATAAAAGAAATAAAAAGATAGAAGAACGGTCCAACAATATAACGTCTACTCTGTTTTTAGTTATAAAACGAAAATATAACTAAAATAAACATTATATAGTCATGGAAAATACTAAAAACATTTCATCGATTAAAACTGTAAATCCCTTCAATAATGAAGTGGTAAAACAGTTTGAGGTCATGTCAAAAGACCAAGTCAATACAATTATCTCCAAAGCAGATGAAGCTTTTAAGAATTGGAGAAAAACCTCCTTTGCACAGCGTTCAGCCATTATTCATAAAGTAGCTGAGATTATGCGCTCCAGAAAAGAAGAATTGGGCAAACTGGCAACACTTGAGATGGGAAAACTATTAAGAGAAAGCATTGCAGAAGTTGAACTTAGTGCAGACATCTTTGATTATTATGCTTCAAAAGCAGAATCTCTCCTTGCCGACAAGAAACTTGAAACTCCTATTGGTAAAGCTTTTATCAGCTATGAACCCATCGGAGTCATACTTAGCGTACAACCATGGAATTTCCCCTTCTATCAAATCACCCGCTCGGCGGCACCTAATCTGATGGCAGGAAATACAATGGTTTTGAAACATGCTTCCAATGTTCCTCAATGTGCGCAAGTCATGGAAGATATTATCCGTGAAGCCGGAGCACCAGATGGAGTATACAGTAATCTATTTATCCCAGGAAAAGACATTGAGAGTTATGTCAATAATCCAAAGATTAAAGCGGTGACATTAACCGGAAGCGAACCGGCAGGTGCATCTATTGCAGCTGCTGCAGGGGCTAAGGTAAAGAAATCTACCTTGGAACTCGGAGGTAGTGATCCGTTTGTTGTACTCGATGATGCCGATTTGGATGATGCCGTACAGACCGCTGTTTACGGAAGAATGTGGAATGCCGGACAAGTTTGTGTATCTCCAAAGAGAGTTATTGTTCCCGAATCAAAATATGATGAATTTCTACAAAAAGTGAAGGACATATTCTCCAAGCTGAAAGTAGGTGATCCGATGGACCCGAAGACCGATGTTGCTCCATTGAGCTCCGAAAAAGCTGCCGCCGATGTAGCAGTACAAATAGATAAAGCCAAAGCACAAGGTGCACACATTCTTCTTGGCGGACATCGTGTTGATCGTCCCGGAGCATTTGTGGAACCAACCCTTATCACGGACATTACTCCCGACATGGATGCTTATTACGAAGAAATATTCGGCCCTGTATTCATGCTCTACAAATACAAGACACTGGAAGAAGCTATTGAACTGGCCAATGCCACCGAATTTGGATTAGGCGGTACCGTATTCGCTACCGATAAAGAGAAAGCTGTTGAAGTAGCTCGACAGATTGAGACCGGAATGGTTTACATCAATCATGTCACCGGAATAGCTCCCGAACTACCATTCGGAGGAACCAAGGGGTCAGGGTATGGTCGTGAACAGTCCGAAGCCGGCATATACGAGTTTGTCAACGAAAAGCTTATTCGCGTTACCGATTCAAAGAATCCCTATTAATCTGTAGCTATTCAGAGACGGAGTAGTATTAAAACATCATTGCCGTCTCTACAGAATACAATATCTCTATATATAAAAAGCCGTTCTAATTTAATTCCGAAAAGGAATTTTTAGAACGGCTTTCCCTTTATTTTTCTATCTTACTTTAAGATACAAACTTTGATCAAAGTTTCCACAAATCAATGATAAACTAACGTGAATTCGATATAAGCATTAAATTATCTCTTTGATTAATAAGAACATAGGAATGACACTACTAAGAAAACGAATGCTGATTGAAACGATCAATGAGGAGTTAAAGAAAATTGCACAGATTGAACATTTCAGACATCGTTATTTCAATAACTTCATAGCTAAGGTTTTCTCGGCTATCGCTGCATATTGTTTCTTTGAAAAGAAACTTGCTATTGGTCTGAACCTCATCAATGACGAACAGCTTACCATATTTTAAATCTTTATATTGAATTCATGTTAATAGAAGATACATTCCATCTTTTCTATTCACTTTCACTCTGGATCAACCAACTGCGCCCACTCCTCTCTATTGCTTGAAGAATTAAGTATAGAATGTGCTAAATATGAGTAAAAAAAATAGCCATCTATTCCCTATCCAGAAGGCTTCTGAAGAGGGGTAGGCAAAGGTAGGGACTGAGGTAGGCACAGTTCCTACCTTTGCCAGCCTCAGTCCCTACCTTTGCCTGGCTCTGTTTAAGGGCGCTCTTCTTTTCGCCAAGAAGAATTACAAACGAAGAAACAAGCATCCCATATTTTCAAAGATTAGAGTTTGCCTTATGTAAACAGTCAATGTTGCTTGTTTATAAAAACTTTGAATTCTCTTCACGCCCAATCTGCTCTTTTATATATAATCATTATTATAGAACATCTCTTTTACTGTAATTATAAACTCAAATGTAACTCAATCAACAATCTCCGATAGATAAAACTGATAAAACTGTTCTTTAATCTCATCACGCACCCGGTGAAATTCGTTTTCGATAAAGAGAGGAGAACCTTCCGCTTTCGAAGGATCATCAAAGCCAATATGCATCCGATGTTTAACAGAACCGGTAAATACCGGACATTTTTCATTTGCTCCGTCACATACAGTAATAACGTAATCCCACTTCCGGTCCAAGTACTTAGTTATGTTTTCAGGCACATGATTACTGATGTCAACACCAGCCTCTGCCATCACTCTTACAGCCATCGGATTCACTTCAGAGGTCGGTTCAGTTCCCGCCGAAGCAACTTCAATATCAGGGTCGAACGATTGTAAAAAGCCATGAGCCATCTGGCTACGGCAGCTATTCCCGGTACAGATAACCAGTATGCTGGGAGAACGATACAAGATCAACTCCCAATGCCCCACATCACGCCAACGATCAAACTTCCATCCGACCTGCTTCATATGCGAGACTTTTTTAAAGCCAAACTTCTCATGCAAACTAACACTTCCTTCGTTAGGCAAGCAAATACCTGAAACCAATACATGAGTATCCTTTAAGTCAACCGCCTTAAGCAAATGCTCAAACAACAACGTTCCGATGCCCTGTTGCATGTAGGCTTTATCCAAATAAACCGTCAACTCTTTTGTAGAAGCATATGCACATCTGTTCTTCCACTTGTGGATGTAACAATACCCCACCACCCTATTCTCTTTTTCAGCGACGAGATAAGGCAAACCTGCAGCAAGAACTTCTTCAATACGGCCCTTCATTTCAGCAACTTCCACAGCAACCGTTTCAAAGGTTATTGCCGTATGCTCCACATAGTAATTGTAAATTCGGCAAATCGTCTCTGCGTCTTTCAACTCTACCGGACGTATCTTAATATCTTCCCTCTCCATCTATCTAAATAATTAGTAATGTCACATAATACACACCCACAAAGATAAAAACAATTGCAACCACTCTCCGAAACCATTTCTCAAAAAGTTGCATCCTATTATAGAACTGACTCAGACCCGAAAGACTATAAGCTATAATCCACGCTACAAAAATCACAGGCAATCCGGTAGCGAGAGCATATACCACAGGAAGCCAGTAGCCACCTGATTCCGCCGCAGACAGAGGAATAAGCATCCCGAAATAGAAAACACCACTGGTGGGGCAAAAAGCTAAAGCAAAAACGATTCCGAGAAATAAAGCTCCCAAACCACCTTTCGCTTTCTTTTGCAACTTATCCCCGCCAATATTGATACGAAATAAGTTCAGCTTAATTAAATCGAGCATATAAACACCCACCACAATCAGTACCGGACCGATCAACCATTCACCATATTTACTGACAGCTTTCTGTATAGCAAACATACTGGCACCTTCACGCAAGATCGGAATCAAAATAAACCCGAGTAGAGTGTAAGTAATCACACGCCCAGCAGCATAAAGCAGGCCGTTGAAAAAGATACGATGCCGGTTATCCAAATCCTTTCCGATAAAACCGATAGCGGTAATATTAGTCGCCAACGGACAGGGACTCACAGCAGTAAGCAGTCCGAGAATAAAGGCCGTAATTGCCGGAACCGAACTCTGTTCCAAAAGTGATTGAAGAAAGTTCATTCCTGTTTTATTTTAATAATTCATCTATTTTCTGACGAATCCCTTCCTGAAACTTCGCCGGATTATTCCGGGCATTGCCAAAAGCAAATTCCGTCATATTATTGACATTCTCCTTGTCCGCTTTCCAACCATTGACAAACAAAGAAGACCATGATACTTCATACTTATCTGCTATTGCTTCATTCTCCTTTTTAGAGATATCAATAACTCTATACACCACCTTCCCTGCTGATAACTCCCGGGAATAAATACTGTCCAACAGTTCTTTAGTATATTTCTCTATAGCCCGGCAAGTGATGCAGCGTTGTGCTCCATGGAAATAAAGAATTTCCACGCGATCTTTCTGTACAGTTGCCGTTTCCGGAGAAGCATTCTTCTTTGCCGCATTGCCGCAAGAGATAAATAAAATTGTGCTCACTGCCAAAGCCAATAACAATCTTAAAGAAATCAACTTATTCATAGTTACTATAATATTGAATTAAACAAATAACCGGAAAGGATAATAAACAATGCAATGACTCCGAAGAAGATACCGATCAGTTTCCAGGTCATTACTTTCTTCAGCAGAGTAGCTTCAGGAAAGGACAGACCTACCACAGCCATCATAAAAGCCAATGCCGTACCGATAGGAATACCTTTCGCCACAAAGACCTCAATCACAGGGACAATACCGGCAGCGTTGGCATACATCGGTACTGCCAAAATCACCGAAATGGGAACGGCATACCAATGACTCTTTGATAAATACTGCTCAAAGAAACCTTCGGGCACATAGCCGTGCATCACTGCCCCGAGAGCTATACCTATAATAATATAGAGCAATACCCCGCGCACAATATCCCATGCACCTTGCATAATTGCGGGCAAACGCTTCATAAACGGAGTTTTCTCCTTTTCCCAAACCGCCGAATCGGTATTTGCATTTTGCTGAATCTGCCGAACCCAGTCACTTAAATAAGGCTCCAGCTTCAACCTCCCCAACACAAAACCACCAATCATACCAAGTAAAATGCCGCTTACCACATAAATCACCGTGATACGAAGTCCGAAAGTTCCTGCAAACATCGCCACCGCAACCTCATTAACCAAAGGAGAAGTAATGAGATAAGCGAACGTCACCCCCAAAGGAATGCCTCCTTTCACAAAGCCGATAAACAGGGGGATGGATGAACAAGAACAAAATGGAGTAATAGCTCCAAACAGGGAAGCAAAGAAATATTGCAATCCAAAGAGTTTATGCGTCGTCAAATAGTGACGTAAACGGTCTATGGGAAAATAAGCATTGATTATACCCATCAACGTACTGATGAGAAAAAGAAGGATCAATATCTTGATGGTATCATAAAAGAAAAAGTTCACAGCCATCCCCAAATGAGTGTCTGCACTAAGCCCAAACAGCTGATAAACCAGCCAGTCTACAAAATTCTGTATCATATCTAATCTCTATTTACATTCGTAATAATACGAACAATAAGGACACAATAAGCCGGAGAAACAGAACAGTCTCTATTTCTTCAGCAAAGCTTTAACTTCCGCCACTGACAAAACTTTGCCTGAGGCCACTACTTTACCATCAACTGCAAGAGCCGGTAAACGCATCACATTATATTCCATAATCTTCATCAAGTCTTCCTCTTTTACCAATGAAGCTTCAATACCTTCTTCGGCAATTGCCTTTTCTACCGAAGCATACAATGCTTTGCAATTGGAACACCCCGTTCCCAATACTTTAATTTCCATAACTTTTTATTTTTATTAAAATGAATAATCACACCTAACTAAACAAAAATCAAGCTCCCCTTATCCGTCTTCCGGAAGTAAAAGTTCTCGCCAGTCATAATCAAATCACAATAGGTGCCGCGACGGATGAATGTGAAGTGTCTACAGTTCTCACTAATCATAATCAAATCAGTAACGCGCAAACTGAAACAGCTTCTTTCCTTCAATTTATCAATCCTTCTATAAAGCAGCTCTATCCATTCGTAATATGACGAACATTGAAAGCATAAAAAAGAACTGTTTTAGCAACAGATATCCTTCTTTTCAGCACAGCTCCGGAAAAGATCGGCAAAGAGTTGCTGAGCCAATCGCCAATTCTCCCGATTAATACAATACTTCACTTTCGGTGTTTCTATTTCACCCTGTATCAATCCGGCATCCTTCAATTCCTTTAAATGTTGCGAAACCGTAGCTTTGGCAATAGGCAACTCTTCATGAATATCACCGAAGTAACAAGTATCCCGACTGGCTAAAAATTGAAGAATGGCAATACGGGCCGGATGCCCCAACGCCTTTGCGAAACGGGCCACTTCTTCTTGCTTTGCTGTATAATCTCCTTTTGCCATTTTCTTATAATCTTTAATCCGCTACTTCTTAACTGATTTACTTTCCAACAGAACCATAGTCAGATCATAACAGTCTATGATTACTTTATTGTTCGCAAATATACGAACAATATTTTATTTGCAAAAGAATAGCTCACAAAATTCATTGCAAAACCTGCTTAATCTTCATTCGCACAGGCTCAAGCAAGAGAGATTAACTATTACAGAAAATAGCTTGAAACACAAATAGAATTAATTCACGTCTCGAAAAACAACTAAAAGGAATCAATGAGCATCATCTAAATATCAGAGCCTACTGTTCCCTTTTTATTGAGGTTCAATCTTTAGTTGAAGTTCATCCCCTTTATTCCTAAAAAAGAAAGGGGCAAACCGATTTGTCTCATCGACAACGATCTGCCCCACGGTTAGCAAAAATCAATAAAAGTCCAGAACTCAATTTTTGCCTTTACGGTATCCTTTACCTACTCCCTTATCTTGGCTTTGACCGGGAGCATAACCATTCACCGTTTGCGTACAAACACCAGCTTGGTTCACCTTTCCTTTTGCGCCGGTTGCTTTTCCGCCCTTTTGGCTATTTGTATTTCCTCCTTTACCTTTATACTGTCCATAAGCATTCCCATGCGTGAAAGGTGCATTGAGTATTGCATCAAAATCTTCTTGCGACAGAACCACAGGTACATAAGTTCCACCTAATACGGTAATCTGACGGACAACCGCTTTCAAATGATTGGACGATGCTTTCATCAAGTTTGATACGACAAGAGCGATATTCTCGTTTGCAACATCCGGCAACACCTCTTTATAAGCGGCAACACTTTCCTCTTCCATAAAGGCCATAGTCGAGAATGTTTGCACCAACGTAGTGTCTTGAGTAATCAATTGATTGTAAGAAGCTTGACGGGTTGGGTCGGAGAAAACGCCTGCTTCCGTAAGAGGAGTATATTCTATTTCATAATAGTCGAGCAACGAATCCACACAAGCGATGTGCGACTCTTCGGCGTTCATAATACGTGAAATTTGAGGTGCTGTAGGATATTTGTCCGCAAATACGGCATAAACATCATGCGCCAGCTTTTCATCTTCACGCATGGCATAAAGAAACTCAATTTCATCCGCATCGAGCGGAGAAGTAACGGTTAGCACCGGCACCACATTAGAACGGGTCATTGCACTGACTCCTTCCGCATCCACACTCAACAAAGCCATTTGAGAAGAACCGGTTTCATCCAAAGGAGTGCTGTCCGACTGACTGCACGACGACATCAGGCACAAAGAGAATGCCGAGAAAGCAATTGCGGTAAATAGATTCGTTTTCATATTCGTTTGGTTTTAGAAGTTAATATTCAATTGTCTTTTTACTATTAACCGCACGAACTCAACTTTACCCTACCACATAAATTCAAGAAAAAACATCGGAGTGAAAGGCATTGCTTTGGAATAGAACGTAACAGGCTCATCTTTAGCTTGAAGAGTATAACTATATTTCAGATTATCAGCACCAAACACATTGATAACGGAAGCTCCCACATGCAACTGACAGGTCCTGAACCTCAACCTGTAGGTGACGGAAGCATCCAAACGACTGTACGACGTCTCCTTCTCCGTTTGCTTAAGACCTGCACCTTTACCTTTTCCGTTTGAGCTATTCCCGGAATAGTCGGGAACGGAGAAACCTGTACCATATACATAATTGGCAGAAAGAAGAAAGGACTTTAGCTTTAACAATCCGCCCAATTTTATCTCATGTCCGGTTTCCGAATAAGCTTCCTTCACGGAGGTCAGCGAATAAGAACCGAAGACTGCACCCGCCTTGAACTCCTGTTTGGCAAAGACATCCACTCCACGAACATCCACTGCAACAGGCGTTGGCTCAAAGTCCACCAACCGCACGGCATTACGGGTGTTCTTCAAATACCCTTCCACACTTGCTGTGAAACCACGAGCCGATTGATAAGAGAAATTCGCAACACCGTGCATGGAATGGAGTTGCGAATGAATGGCCCAATTTGAAAGGTAGTTTTTATCACTAACTTCATAAGGAATGCGACTCAGATATTGGTTGTACAATCCCCAGGCCGCACTCAACGCAAATCCTTTACCAAGATCATATCCGGCAGATAAACGAGGCTGCACTTTAACGGCATCCGGCAACCAGTCAGCTCTTAATCCGGCATCCATCCACAAACGCCCCAACGTCAACCGGTCGGAAAAGAAAGTACTCCAGTCACTCAGCCCTTCGCCCGCCGCTTCATAACGATTGAACTCCGCCCCCGCACTAATCTGCTGCCGCGTACCGAGGGGAAAGTCATGCACCAGACGTGCGGATAACTGACGGACGGAACGACTGACTGCATATAATCCCGTCTCTTCATCCTCTGTTTTCATTCTCGAAAAGGCAAAGGACAGGCGGGTATGCGATGCATTCCGCCAATAACGGTCGTACAAACCGGATGCTCCTATCTGGTGGCAATGCTGCTTACCTTCTATCAGCTCAGCATCAACGGGTTGTGCGGTAAAACCGAACTTATCGTCCGCACCATACAAGGCAATGCGATAAGTATCATTTTCAAACGCTTCACCGGTATAACTGACATTCAGGTCGGAAAACGTATAAGAAGGGGTGACGTACATTTCATCGGCAGTCTGGCTCGAAGTTTTTTCGGCTATCTTATCCAACCCTTTCCCCTGCCCCTGCGCCTTTCCCGCCGCAGTCTTACCGTTGTAGGGATTGAGCAGGGAACTGTGATATAAATCATAGAAGGTTCGACGATAGGCAACGGCTAATGCCGAACGTTTAGTCACCGGCACACTACCATACACATTGGCTGTCAATGTACTAACCATTGCTTTAAAAGAAGGTTTGCTATAATCAGCTTCATTACCCTGTATCTCTGCAACAGCTCCCGTCTGATTTCCATATTCCGTTCCGTATCCTCCCTTCATCAGGCGGATGCTACGCACCAGATAGGGATTGATAAAGCTGATGTTATCATTAAAACCACGCATACCGTACAGGGGAATACCGTCAAATACAATCCGACTCTCACCCGCATTACTTCCCCACACCATCAGTTCATCGGAAGGTTCACCTGACGCTCTCACTCCCGGCATCATCCGCAACAAATTGAAGACAATATTATCACTACTCCCCGGCAGGGCACGTGCACTCTGCTGACTGCCGGTCAGCTCACCCGCTTCCTGCCCCGTACTACCGAAAATCAACTGCATTCGCGGTGCGGTAATCGTAATTTCCCCTACATCCACTACTTTTATCTCCGGCGGACGTTCAAGGTAAGTCACTGTTCTTGAAGCAGGTTTCTTTGATGAAGGTTTTGGTTGGGCTGGTTCTTCTTTCAACCGTGAAATGACGTACACTCCACCAATCTCTTCGCAAACATAAGGCTTATCGGCAAGCAAGAAGAGAATGGCGGCTTTAGGAGAAGGAAAGGAACGGTTCAAAGTTACCTTATAAGCCGAAAGTGCACGGCTATCGAATGAAAGATCCACACCTAACTGTTCGAGCACCTTATCCAACGGCTCTCTGTCAGCTTTTACCCGTACTTGCTGGGCGATAGCTGTATTCAGCACCATGCACAAGCCGGTCAATATGATCAGTATTCTTCTCAATCAATTTGCGGTTAACGTAATACCAAATGGTTTTCCTATAATCTCCAATACCACATCGGGCGTCTTATCTCTTGAAAATGAACCGGTATAGTACACATCAGGCAAACCGGAAGCTGTGACGTGGATATTATACTGCCGCTCCACTTCATCAATCACCTCATGCAAAGGAGTATGATCAAAATAGAACCATCCTTTCGTCCACCCGATAGCCTGCTTGGCATGCTCCACAGCAGAAGTCTGTATTTGTCGCCCCACTAACCGGGCTTGCTTTGACGGGGTAATCACTGCAGATTGTTCTCCCGAAGAGACTTGAACCTTTCCGGTAAGGCAGGTCACATCAAACCGTTCTTTCCGGGAAAATACGTTGAACGAAGTCCCCAACACAGCAACCGAACCATGGACGGTATTCACCGTAAAGCGACTTCCTTTCATAACCCTGAAAAAGCCTTCGCCGTTCAGCGTCACTTCACGCGACACTTTCCACCACAACGGACGGTAAGTCAAACGACTATCTGCATTTAAATTGACCAGTGAACCATCCGGCAGGGCTACGGCAAGCTGTTTGCCCCGTTCCACCACCACCTCCGTGGTATATAGATAGGCTATCGTTGGCAGAAAAATAAGTGCTGCGATCACTGCGGCAACTGCATAACGCACCCACAGCCGGCGATGCAACAGTTTCAACCGGGGAGCCTCATCAACAAGACCGGCAAAGCGTTCCGCCCACACCTGCTCTTTACTTTTCTTCCATTCCGGAGTAACTTTTATATGCTTAGTATCCATATCACAACAGTTTTTTCCGTAACAGCGACAAAGCCGCATTCATTCTTTTCTCTATAGCCTTTACACTCAAATTCAATCGTTCCGCTATCTCATGATACTTCAGGGATTCTTCCCTGTTCATCAGGAACACTTCCCGTTGACCATCAGGCATCTCTTCCAACACCGCCGCATACCGCGCCTTCAACTCTTCAAATTGTAATTCTTCTTGTGGCGAAAGAGAGGCGCTTTCATCCGGTCGCATATTCTCCGCAAAGCTAAGCCGCACATCCAGCTTCCGATAGTAGCTCACTACGTTATCCGACACCATCTTATAAAGTAAAGCTTTGATGTTAAGCAATTCCAACCGGTCACGACGCTCCCACAATTGCATAAACACATCTTCCGCTATATCTTCTGCGACCTGTTCGTCCGAAGTCTTATAATAAACAAACCGCCGGATAGCTTCAAAATAAGTATTGAATATATCTTGAAAATCACCCTTATTCATAAGTCATTTCATGGAATAAACCGCATTAACCGACAAATACCCTACTCTCGCTCAACAAAAAGTTTCGACACACTCTCTCATTCCTTTTCCAATTCACCCATATCATTGAGGTGGAGTTCCAATGCTTTCACCGAAATATAGATCTCATAAACAGAGATTGCTAACGAGATAATAAGCAACACCAACCCCAGACCGAAGATGTATACGGAAACAAGATAGAGCTGGATGTAGAGGGTAAACATACTAACCACACACAGCAGCAGACTACCGATACCCGTAACCTGCATGGCACGCGTCAGGTAAAGTCGTTTGCGAAGGTTGGCTATTTGCGCAGCTGTCACTTTCGATGGATTTTCGATGTATTGTTCTTTCAGCGTTCTTACCAATTGGGCATACGACAGAAAACGGTTGGTATAAGCCAACATAATTAGTGATATGGCCGAGAAGAGCAAGGCCGGAGTTGTCATATCAATTTCCATTCTTTTTTCGCTATATTGAATTAGTATACACAAATATAGAGAAAATAACCATTCACAGTATTGTTTTTCTTCCAAAACGAATATCTTTGCAACAGACATTTAGTTTATATCAATTATGGAAACAAGAATTACACCCAGTCGCATCACCACCCTGCGTACGAATGAAATATTTGTTTTCGGCAGTAACCTGAAAGGCTCCCACGGCGGAGGAGCAGCCTTATTGGCCTGGAAAAAATGGGGAGCCATTTGGGGACAAGGTGCCGGATTGCAGGGACAAACTTATGGCATACCCACCATGCACGGTGGACCGGATGCTATTAAACCTTACGTAGATGAGTTTATTCTCTTTGCTAAAGAGAAACCGGAGTTCACCTTTCTTGTCACCGAAATAGGTTGCGGCATTGCAGGCTTTACTCCACAACAGATTGCTCCGCTGTTTAAAGCAGCGGTAAATGTTCCCAATATTCATCTTCCCGAACGATTCTGGAACGTATTGAACGAACAATAAGTACTTTCCGAACAGGTTCAAACACGACACTCTCTACCCAGTATTTTCACTCACTCTACTTGCACGCTTGCACTTTACAGTATAACTAATTGACACACAACGCGTAGCAGAGTGGTGGCAGTAAAAAAAACAAGAGTGTAAGCAATTTGCTTACACTTCAAATAGCGTTTCCAATACCTCATTAGTTTATTCTCTATCAGCATCTTACTTGTTATAAGGCGACGAAGCAAGCTGTTTCCCGATTATTCACCCCTCTCGGTTTCTTGCCCTAAAGATATGGTCTCTTTGTGTATTAGACCATTGCTCTTGATAATAAGAACCGTTTAGCTTGTTTGTTTTATTGCTTATTGATTGCTTCCCCACAGCTGTGGAGAAGTTTTTCCACAATAGTGAAGAAGTTGCTTCACAGCTGTGAAGAAGGTTCTCCACAACTGTGGGGACATAAAAAAGACAGGGTGTAATTGCAAGAAAGATATAGGAAGAAACAAAAAGAGACCCTTTTTTTTTAAAAGAAAGACTAAGAGATACAGTGTGTTTCACCATTTGTGCAAAAAGAAAGAGAGGCTGCTCTTGCGAATCAACCTCTCTTCTTCTCTTTCTATTCTTACTTAGAAATCAACTTTAACGTCTTCAAAACAAGCTTCGTAGATACGTGACAGCTCGTCCAACGTCGGCTTGCGCGGGTTAAAGCCCGTACAAGGATCATTGCATTCCGGGTGATGTAATCCAAATTCTTCTTCCATTCGGTTGCATCAATTCCATACTCCTTAAGAGATGAAGGTACTCCGGTAGATTTTCTCAATGCTTCCACTTTCTGTGCAAAGTCTTCAGCGGTTTCCCCACCAAACATTTTTGCAAGATCGGTATATTTACCGGTAACCTTACTGTTATAGCGGATTACATTCGGTAACAAGATAGCATTGGCACAACCGTGGGGAACACCATACATTACACCGACCTGATGTGCCAGCGAATGGACAATGCCCAACCAAGCGTTTGTAAATGCAAATCCACCAAGACAGGACGCATCATGCATGTTTTGACGGGCTTCCAAATTAGCAGGCTCATTAACCGCCGTTTCAAGATTGGCAAATACAAGTTCAATGCCACCTTTGGCAAAAGCATCGGCGTAGTTGTCTTCGATATTGGATACATAGGCCTCAACACAGTGTGTCAAAGCATCCAGTCCGGTATTAGCCGTAACCTTGGCAGGCATAGTGGCACAAAGCTCACCATCTACTATGGCAACATCGGGAGTCAGCTCATAGGACACAATCGGATATTTCACCCCTTTTTTCCGGTCGGTAATCACAGCAAGTGCGGTCGACTTTGCTTCGATCTTGCAAATCGTATTCAACCGCTTGGTGGTAATGCCCATTTGCCGGGCATATTCCTTTACGCCCTTGTTTTCGGCATGCTGATTGTCAATCAGCTCTTTATATCGTGCATAGAGATTAACGGTAGGCAGATTCTTCTGAGGTTGTATTTCTTCGTGCACATCTTCAATGAGTTGCAGGAGTAGTATCTTGATATAAAAGCGGATCTGCTCCTTGCGTATGGGAGTGATATTATTGAAGAGAAACGTTACATGATGGATCATCTTCCGAATCTGATTATAGTTGATCTTTTCACGGGAGATGATATTTAGCTTATTATATAAGTTGTGATTGTACGCCTTTAGCTCGTTTTTAAGTATATCCGAACAGAAAAGAGCTTCATCGAACATCAGGATCACTCCTTCAGCATCCGGCGAAAACGTAATCCGATGCAACTGATTGGGAAAGATGACAGAGACGCAATGGCTTTCCATTATTACCGGCTGTTCATATTCTGTGTTCGCCCATCCCTTTATCTATGAAGATCACCTGAAAGAATTTGTGCCGGTGAAGATCGGTTATCTGCTCATAGCTATCGTTAATAATAGCGACTAACAGGCAGAAACGGTTTATTATTTTTAATGAAGTAGGATTCTAATGTATGAATTGGTTCTTTCATCTTTCCGGGTGCTTACGCATGCGACTGCAAAATTAGGCATAATTTACCGAAAGCACAAAGAGCTAAGAGAAGCAACGAAGTGCACTGCGGAATGAGGATCAGTACTCATATTCCTTCCATATCCCTCTCTATTTGCCGCATATGTTGCGGCGAATATTAAGATGATTTCAGCTAAAAAAAAAGTACTGCATCTATAAAAGTCCAAGTATACATAAAACCGACACCTACTCCTCTGATTCAAAGGCATAAGCGTCGGAAAAGAGATATTCCTTCACTATTGGGATTATCTACAGTCATTGTGTAGTAGATACGTTAACTGCTAACGTTGTAGTTCCCTTCACTATTGGGATTATCTACAGTTTATAGCTACGACGATGGTATTGATGAAGAGTTGTAGTTCCCTTCACTATTGGGATTATCTACAGTTGCCATACAATACATTCCTAATCCAATCTAGTTGTAGTTCCCTTCACTATTGGGATTATCTACAGTTAATAAAGATTATTATAACGCGAAACAAAAGTTGTAGTTCCCTTCACTATTGGGATTATCTACAGTTTGTTAGTCGTCAACTGCTAACCCTTGATAGTTGTAGTTCCCTTCACTATTGGGATTATCTACAGTAGAAGTAAGAGGAGTAAGCACGATGCTATTGTTGTAGTTCCCTTCACTATTGGGATTATCTACAGTATAGATGATAAGTATGCGCTTATTGAACTCGTTGTAGTTCCCTTCACTATTGGGATTATCTACAGTTTCTATCTGAAGCACCGGAGCTAATTGAAGTTGTAGTTCCCTTCACTATTGGGATTATCTACAGTTGGCTTTGCCCAGATACCCAGCGATGCAATGTTGTAGTTCCCTTCACTATTGGGATTATCTACAGTTGCAAGTCCCGGGTAACCTTCAGTTCCTGGGTTGTAGTTCCCTTCACTATTGGGATTATCTACAGTAAATTTTACCGTTTAGACTGTTTCACGATGTTGTAGTTCCCTTCACTATTGGGATTATCTACAGTATAATATTAATATTCTATTGAATACCAATATCTTATATCACAATTTACGTTACAAACGTACTCTTTTTCTGCTACAATCGCACAAATGCCTCTCATTTTTTCATTTCTAATAACCATTTACATAGTCTGCAATATTCTTCCGGCACCTGATCTATAGTCAGCTCAGCCTTTAACAACTTTATTGGTTCGGACTTCACACTCTTCACCATTAACCGATGAATGCTATCGCTCTTCCTGCCATTGTCCACCCATCCCAATTGAAGATTCATTCCGTTCTGTTTAAATACATGAATAATGGACTTTGTCACAGCATTACGTAATTTTCTGTCGTAAGCCATCAGCTCCCGCAAGGAATTTAAGATATCTATAAGCGACGAACTTGCAGTTGTCGTTACATAATTAAAATGAGCAATATAGTTTCGACATTCTTTCAAAGTATCGTCCTGCATGAAAAAGGATTTGTGGTATGCAGGAAATCTAAGTTCCTTTACAAAAGCTAAATCCCGGTCTCTCATAGCCACGAAGCGCGCCATGCGACTCAATATTTGAATAATGAAATTGTGTAACTGCTTCAAATGAACTAAATGTAATTTATTATCAAGCCAGTTGTAACGCTCTATATCCTTGCATAATTTAAAATAGACATCTGTGTTGGATTCGGAAACAAATTTGCCACCAGCTTCCACCCACTCGGCATGCAGCTGTTCCCGTTCTTGCACCTTTTTATCAATATCTCGTTTGAGCGCCACCCATTCATCATAATCCTGCTCAGTAACCTTATACTCATCTGTAATCAAAGCTTCAAGTAACTTTTGCGTACCAAATTTACGAATCAATGCCAGCGAACCATAATCCACCGGAGTTTCCTTATCCGATTGAAAATAAAAAGCCATCCAAATCCGGTTCGTTTTTTCATCCCCTTTAACAAAAGGGGCTAAAAGTTTTTTATATGTTCCCTTGCAAAGTTTAGACTTAGTATCACTATTCACAACCTGACCTTCTTTATCAAACTCCATGCGCTTATCATTATCAAGCAAACAAAGTTCTATGACATCAAATGCAAAATTATACTCAACACTAGACCCCATAGCCTTTGAAGTGGCCGAATACTTCAGCAATTCGTTGCGCAAATCGCTTAAATGGTTACCATCCAGTAATTTACAAAAAGCAAAGAAAGAGATGTGAGCTCCTTTAGTACAATCAATCTGATGTTTTACTTTTATGTCGAGATCGACATAATGATCTTTGTCTTCCTGCACTTTCTCTATATTCGGGGTATAAAGAAAATGGAGCGGAAGCCTAGACAGGTAAGTATCAAAACCCTTTACAAACACTTGTTTGAGAAACTTCTCCGTGTTACGGCGCACCGTTTCCCCATTTTCATTTCCATCTCCTTTTCGTTCTTGCTCTTGTACGGAAAAGCTATGAAGGTAACTCATGTACGAAGCAATATCTTCGCCATTCTGTACTCCGCGAATCTCTCTAAAAGCATATTTCTGTGGTAATAGAGGCTTAGATGAACGACTTCCGGGATGCTTCTTTGCAGATTCACGAAGTGCCTGCATAGCCTCTTCCCGATTGTTTTTCAACACAAACGCCACAGCGTTTCTAAAAGAGGCATTATCTTCACTATTCAAAAAGAAGTTGAGAAAAAGATGATTGTAAATCAACTTCAATAGAAAACGGAATGCCGGATAAGCCGGTGAGAGTTTGGTTGCTGCCGGAGAAAGTTTCCGGCTAAACGAAAGTTCCTTCCCCTCGCGAGTCAGTGAAGCTTCGTTATTCTCCGCGAGCAAAAAGTGATTCAATCTCATCCCCGTACTACCCTGTTGCAACTTTGCACCGGAATCATAGATATTTTTAAATCCGGGGGCAAAAGGAATGGAATGGCGATGAAGGGAAAGACTTTGTTCGCCGAATAACTTATTTAAGTCGGAGGCTTCATAATAGCTAAGAACATCGTTTGAACGAAACTGCTCTACAATATATCCATCCAATTTAGCAAGACTCTTTTGAAGTAATTCCTTAAAAACCGTATGGGTATATTGTTTTTCGCTATCAACAGCGTTCTCATACTCAAATGTATCTAGCTTAAAAACACTTTCAATCAAACCTTTATGATAGTGAACAATTCCGTTACGAATCTGCTGTACGGCTCCCCGCATAGCCCAAAGAGCTTGACAATCCGTCTTCAAATTAGTTTCGTAAAAGTACTTACACAGCTCCCCATCAAAACGTGCACTCGCTAAACTATTCTTAAAATCAACTTTTCCCAAGATATCCTTCTTTTGCTCATGATCTATAATATTACGGATATTGGAAGCGGCGAAAGCACAGGCTTCCACCAAGTTGAGAACAAAGAAGTCATCACGTTTAATAGAAGAAAGTGTTTCGCTATTCACTCTTTCATCTAGCTCATGATGCTTCAACTTACCTTGTTGCAACAGCTGCATGCGTACTGCATTCTCCAATTGAAACTGAATGCGCTTTTTAATAGTCTCCGGGTTAAGATAGTAACGCGCCGATTCTTCATCCGGTAAGGGCTTCTTGCGTTTAATAGGGAAATAATGTTCCAAGTATTTCACTACCTCCAGGTTATAGGCATAAAGCTGGCAATCATTCCGGTGCTTAATAAACGCATCCCGTGCCGGATCAACGTTTTCTTTTTCAAGGTCAGCCTGCCTCCCAAATACCCATGTAGCTTGATGTTCCTGCAATGTTTTCTTAAGCAGGGCACATACAGAACTTGTCAGAACGAGCTTAGTTTTGGTCTCAGTGGGCTGATTATGGGCACTATAAGTATTTTGAAGGTTGGGTTGCTTATGTTTTTGTTCTTCTTGCTCTTTCAATAAGGCAAGCTGTTTTTCCAATGTCAATGCAAATGCATTACATAAATCATCTATTTTAAAAGCACGATGGAAATCATCAAGATTAATGTTGTAATGTACAGAGGAAGCCGCATCAATGGGAGATATAGCACCTTGATTACTACGGCTTTTATCTTCATAATCTTTACCCCATTTTAATAAAGCCTGTTTCCTTTTACTTAGTCCGGTAGTCTCTGTTTCACTATAATCAAACACAATACGATTATTCTGTACTGACTTCTCAAGCATTGCTTTTTTCCGCACGATATATGCTTCGGCCCAATCGCAGTATGCGCGCAGGCTCTCCATCCGCCCTTTGGAATCTATAAATTTACCCAAACAGTCAATAAGATTCACTTCCCGCCGTACCTTAAGAACATCATTATACCGTAAAGTATCACGAAACTTATGGCACAAAAAGTTACTCAACTCTTCTTTGCAAAGAGACAGTTGAGATGAGAACTTAATATTTTCATAATCATAATCAATACGCTTACCATAAATAACGTCCTCTATAACAGGCTTAAAGATTCGTTCCAATGTGGAGCAAATTACTTTTTTATGTTCATACTTCTTTTTACAAGCTTCACAAGGTTTTTTCCCTTTACATTTTTCGCAATGCACTTTCTGCAATTTGTCCTTCGAGATTACGGTCTGCTTTAAAAGACTCAAACCAAAGCTTCGGTTTTTATATTGCTGGATAATATCCGTTGTACGGTCAGACAAATGATCACCCTCTATTTCTGAGGCACCCGAAGAAAAACCTTCCAATACCAAACTACCCTTCTTTACTTCTCGCTGAAGGAATACCATTTTGCCCTTATCTGAACCGGGATTCCCATTTTCTCCGGCCTCCACCTTGACTTTCGTAATTCTCATAGCTGCTTCTTCTTTTAATAAAACAATCCGTTCATTTGATATGCAGCTACAATATTCATAAATATTTAGGAAATAATCAAGAAAAGTAAGTTTTATTACATTGAATTATATCACAATTATTTCATCTTCTTCGCAATCAGAATACAAGCTAAAGAAAGCACGGCGCTCACTACAAAGATGATACCTGTAGAGGACAATATGTTTCCAAGCCCGACCAACGGGGAGACTATGCCACCCGAAGCAAAACAAAAAGCGCCTAACAAAGCGGAAGCCGTACCCGAATTATTGCGCGCACTCTCCATGGCCAATGTAGTGGAACTGGTAAAAGTGAGTCCCATAGTAAATAAGAGAACAAGCAACACCGACTCATAAATCCAGAAACTACAGTTCGACATTAAAGCAGCACACTCTACAACAGCCAGAATAAGCATCCCAACACAACCGGTAAGCGTTGCATTCTCTAACTTGCGAAACTTAACCGAAAGTGCGGCAGCCACACCGATGGCTACGGCATTAATACTAAAACAAAAGCTAAAAGCCAAGGCGGAGAAACCATAATGCTGCTGTACAATAAACGGAGAAGAAGCTATGTTGGCAAAAAGTATACCCTGGGCAAAAGCCAGTTGCAACACGTAGGCCACGTAGCGCCCATTACAAAGCACGATTTTAAAACTCTTAAATGTGTCTGCCCATTTGGACGTAAGTCGCCGTTCAACAGGAAGAGACTCATTAAGATACATACTGGCAGCCAAAAGAATAACACCCAGCACAAGCAGAATGCCAAATATTCCCTGCCAACCGATCAGATCGGTAAAGACGCCCCCTATCACCGGTGCAGCTACGGGAGCTATGCCATTGATAGCACCAATAACCGCCAGCATATTGGCGAGACCCCTTCCCGAAAACTTATCCGTAGCTATGGAACGGGAAATAACAATGCCACCTGCACCGGCAATGCCTTGCACCAGACGGAAAGCCACAAATAATTGAATGTTAGTAGACAGCATGCAACAAATAGTAGACAGGATAAACAACCACATAGAAACAAGCAAAGGAAGACGCCTGCCATAACGATCACTCAAGGGACCGAAGAAAATCTGTCCCACCGCCAAACCGATCATACTGGTAGTCAACCCCAGTTGCACCATAGAGGACGTGGTGGCAAAATAATCGCTCATAGACGGTAAAGTGGGTAAATACATATCCGTAACAAACGGACCAAAAGCGGATAACATCCCTAAAAGGATAAGCAGAAATAGTTTTGAATTGTATCTTTTCATCTTAAAAATGCTTTATTGTAAAGCAGTGATGCAAAAGTACTCAGAAATTCCCATTTTCAAGGCATTTATCTCCATTAAAGTTGTCCAAATAATAGGCTAAAATACACCTATCACCACGCTCTGCAATAGTGTATTATTGTCCCATCACTTTTTCATTCAAGATATTTATTATAATTTTGCAGGATTAATCTTCAAGCAAGTCAAGAGCTAAATCTCGACTTTAATAAATATCAACCATGTGCTACAAAATTACAGCACCAGAAGTGCTTCAACTCTCTCTCCGCCTTCCGGCTTCCAAAAGCATTAGTAACCGGGCTTTAATTCTACATGCCTTATCCAAAGGTAACATTATACCTTCCAATCTCAGCGATTGCGACGACACACGCGTCATGACCAAGGCTTTACAAACGAATTCGAACTATATAGATATTATGGCCGCCGGCACTGCCATGCGGTTCCTCACAGCCTACTTCAGTGTGACGCCGGGAACAAAAACCATTACCGGAACGGAACGGATGCGACAACGCCCCATTGGCATTCTGGTAGATGCACTACGAAGCTTAGGAGCAAAAATAGAATATCTGGAAAATGAAGGATATCCCCCCCTGCGCATCACCGGTTCCAAGCTAACAGGTGATTCCGTAGAATTGGAGGGAAACGTTAGTTCACAATATATCTCCGCCCTATTGATGATTGGCCCCACTCTTGAAAACGGGCTGACTTTGCATCTGAGCGGAGAAATAATTTCCCGTCCGTACATCAATTTAACGATTCAACTGATGAAAGAATTTGGCGGAGAAGCAGAATGGGCATCGGAAGACACTCTACTCGTTCGCCCGGGAAACTACAAAGACATCCCTTTCACTGTGGAAAGCGACTGGAGCGCAGCATCCTACTGGTACGAAATGCTGGCGCTAAGCCCGAGAAGGTCGGTGGTAGAGCTCACCGGACTTTTCCGCAACAGCTATCAAGGCGACAGCCAATGCGCTAAAATGTTCACTAAACTGGGCGTGGAGACCGAGTACACAGAGGATGGAATTAGATTGACAAAAACAGAGAATATAGAACGCTCTCTGGAGCTGGATTTCATTGAAACGCCCGATTTAGCACAAACATTCGTGGTTACTTGTGCGTTACTGGGTATCGATTTTCGCTTTACCGGATTACAAAGTTTAAAGATTAAGGAAACAGATCGTATTGAAGCTCTAATCAATGAACTAAAGACAATAGGGTTTGTTATACGGGTGAAAGAAGATAGTATATTGATAGGAGACAGAAGGCGTTGCAAAACAAGAAAACGTCCTGTGGTTAAAACCTACGAGGACCATCGAATGGCAATGGCCTTTGCTCCTGCCGCTTTTCGAATACCGGAAATACGAATTGCAGATCCAATGGTAGTATCGAAATCTTATCCACGGTATTGGGAAGATTTGGAAGCAGCAAAATTCATCATTGAGAAAGTTTAATTATTATGTTAATATTAGTCATCAGTCTTTTTATACTTGCCGCCATAGCGCTTTTGGCAGGATATATTCGTAATCGCAACTTACAAAAGAAGGTGGACAGCGGAGAACTGGATGCCATACCAGAGGTGCAACAGGTCGATTTACAATGTTGCGGACAACACGAAATCTGCGAGCGTGACAGTCTGCTGGCAGCCGTAAGTCAGAAAGTGGAGTATTATGACGACGAAGAATTAGACAGATACATTGGCTGTGCACCGGAAGATTATACCCCCGAACAGGAAGAAGAGTTCAGAAACATCTTCTACACCATGCAAGATACAGATGTGGCCGGTTGGGTAAGAAGTCTCCAACTACGTGGCATTGCTCTCCCCAACAATATTAAAGATGAAGTGTTTCTTATTGTAGGAGAAAGAAGAATCTAACTTTAATATAACAGAGGAAACTGAAAAGATGGATTTACTACAATACACCTTTTTTCAACATGCACTCCTTGGCAGCTTGCTGGCAAGTATAGTATGTGGCATCATCGGTACTTACATTGTAACGCGACGGCTGGTTTTCATTAGTGGTGGGTTGACGCATGCCTCTTTCGGAGGCATTGGAATTGGGTTATATGCAGGCATTTCCCCTATCCTCTCGGCAGCCATATTTGCAGTACTCTCCGCATTCGGGGTAGAATGGCTCAGCAAGCGGAAAGATATGCGCGAAGATTCCGCCATTGCAGTTTTCTGGACTTTCGGCATGGCCCTCGGCATCATCTTTACCTATCTCTCACCTGCTTTTGCCCCGGACCTCTCGGCCTACCTTTTCGGCAATATTCTTACCATTACTACAGGGGACATTATCCTGTTAGCCGTACTGACCGTAATTGTAAGTATATTCTTTTATCTATATATACACCCCATAATCAGCATTGCATTTGATCGTGAATTTGCCCGTTCACAAGGCATTCCGGTACACTTGTTTGAATATCTGTTGATGATGTTTATCGCCTTAGTCATTGTAGCCTGTCTTCGAATGGTAGGCATCGTGTTAGTCATATCTCTGCTCACAATTCCCCAAATGACAGCCAATATATTTACCCATCGTTTTCAGCGAATCATCTGGCTCTCAATCGGAATAGGCTACGCCAGCTGCCTTGGAGGATTGTTTATTTCTTATTTTTTAAACGTTCCGTCCGGAGCATCCATCATTTTCTTTTCCATTATCATCTATGCAACATGCAAATTAGGAAAGACTTTTTATTTATCCTCCCGATAGAAAAATAAAAATAAGGAAACGAAACGGAAAAATGGTATTATCTTTGGGAACTAAAAGAGAACAAATAACATGGAAATCAGAATTCAATCTTTAGACCATATTCACGAAGCAGCCCGTGAGTTTATAGCTGCAATGGGTGACGATACAGTATTCGCATTTTACGGAAAAATGGGTGCCGGAAAGACCACATTTATAAAGGCCATATGTGAGGAACTGGGAGTTTCAGACGTTATCACCTCCCCTACTTTTGCCATCGTCAACGAATACCGCTCCGATAAAGGGGGAGAACTAATATACCATTTCGACTTCTACCGCATCAAAAAGCTGGAAGAAGCCTACGATATGGGATACGAAGACTATTTCTACAGCGGTGCTTTATGTTTCATTGAATGGCCTGAGCTTATAGAAGAACTATTGCCGGGAAACACCATAAAAGTAACGATAGAAGAAGTCGAAAATGAAGAACGGAAAGTAGCAATGGAAAGCCTCTAATAGATGAGCCAATACATCATCCAATTCATATTCATCGTAGCAGGTATAATCGCCGTGTTAGCTGCCTTATTGAACTGGGAATGGTTTTTCACAGCTCAAAACACCCAAGTCATCGTAAAGAATGTGGGAAGGCAACGTGCACGGCTATTCTATGGTATACTTGGATTTATCCTCATAAGTATGTCCGTATTCTTTTTTCTACAAACCCCAAGAAGCTAAGAAGAATATAGACTGCACAATTCGTTTTACCTATTTTTCTTTTTCGAAACCTTCTTGTAACAATTTACTTCTCCGTATAAGAGCCTCCAAATAGTAATAGTCAGCATAGGACAAAGGTACATCAACTTGACTATTCTTCGGGCGGTTAGCAGTGGAATGAAGCAAAAGAAAGCCTTGATTTGTTCCGGGAGATGCCTGATAGTGTTTGCTCAAATTTTCGAGAATAGTATCTGCCCAATGTCTATAACGAACGCTTTTACCGTGTGCTGCATAAGCAGACAATTCATATAAAGCAGAAGCCGTGACCGCAGCTGCGGAAGCATCTTTTGGCACATTTGGAATGCCGGGATCTTTCATATCCCAATAAGGGATCAGATCTGCCGGTAAATTAGGCTGACTAAAAATGAAATCCGCAATTTTTTCGGCCTGATTGAGATACGCTGGATTCTTTGTAAAACGGTAACACATCGTAAATCCATATAATCCCCATGCTTGCCCTCGTGACCAGACCGAAGCATCACTATACCCCTGATGGGTACCTTTAAAACGCGCATTTCCGGTTATTGTATCATAGTCCACTACATGGTAAGAAGAGCAATCGCTACGGAAATGATTCTTTAAAGTTGTATTGGCATGGTTCACTGCTATATTGTAATATAAGGAGTCTCCCGTCGCTTCGCTTGCCCAAAAAAGGAGTTCAAGATTGAGCATATTATCTATAATAACCGGATATTGCCATATATCCCTGTTCCAATCCCACGAACGAATGGCCTTGACTTTCGGACTATAACGGGAGCTTAAACTTTTAGCCGCTTGTATAAGCACTTCTTTGTATGATTGTACTTTAGTCAAGCGGTAAGCCTGGCCAAATGAACAATAAAGCATGAACCCCAAATCATGGGTACTTTTATACCATTTTACTTTTTCAAGTGGGCAAGTATACTTAACAGCCTCCTCACGCCAATATTTGCTGTGTGTATATGCATACATCTGCCACAAAGAACCGGGAAAGAATCCCGAGCACCAATCATAAGGCCCCACCAGTTTGAGACTTCCATCTTTATTAATGGAATAGGGAGCAACCAGTGACTTATCACCGGACCTTTGCTTTGCCTTCTGAGTGCACTTTATAGCATAGTTTAATTGATCTCCTGCAAAAGCAAAAATACGATTTGTTTCACAAAGAATATTGCAATCAGTCTTTGCGGAATCCATGCAAAGATGTCCCGATTGGTATAGTATCCCTCTCATCTTTGTCAGATGTGTAGAATTTCCGATAGATAGAGCATAGCCTCCTGCTATAATAAAGAGAATTATCAAAATGCTTATTGTCTTTTTTTTCATCACTCATTTCATTAATAAATTCGCTATAACTTTATGATTTAGTACCACTAAAATAAATAATATTTTCATGCCTTTTCTCGTTAATCCATAAAGAGAAAGATTTATTTATATGGCTACATTATTCAAATTAAGTTTCAATTTTTTATATGCAATATTCATTTGATTCTCTATTGTCTTCATCGAGATATTATATTTTAAGGCAATATCTTTATGCTTTTCACCTTTAATCCTGCAATCAACAAAAATTTGTCTACACTTATCTGGCAATGTATTAATAGCTCGCTCTATAGATACCAAAACCTCTTCGGAAGCAGCGGACGCATCTGCGGAACCAGAACAAGAGTAATTATTCAAATAGTACTCAAATTGAGTATCTTCTGAACAATACACATACTTCACTTTTTGTTTGTATCTTATATAATCCAGACATTTGTTCTCCACCGCTTTCTTAATATAATAGAGATAGGCCACAAGAATGCCATTACGTGGAGCAGTCTGCAATGTACAAACGGATAGCAATTGAGAGAAATAGTCTGTATAAGGCATTCCCATTTTATATTGTCCAGAATAATTAGAAGCATTCAACTTCTCCCAAATATGTAAAAATACATCTTGCACAATGTCTTCACTGTCTGTCTCACAACCTAAATAATAACAAGCTGTTTTCACCAGATCGGAATAATAGTTCGTGTAAATTGATTCTAATAGTATTTTCATGGATTTAACAGGTTACTTAAACGTTTAAGTATTATTTTAAAAAAGGTTTTAGCTACAACTTACGAGTTAAACAATTCCATTAATCTCTATAAATAAGCTTACAAGGAATAGTGACTTGATCAACAGGTTGACAAGTATCAATCGTGGAATTAGATTCTTTTAGATTAATTTGCTTTAACAATATTTCAACGACCTTCTTCCCTATATCAGGAATGGGCATTAAAGCAACATTAATTTGAGGAGCAATCAACGGGAACAATGATTCTTCATGAATAGAGGCTAACTCAAATTTATTATAGTCAATATTATGATTCATAAAGTATTTAAACGCTTCCATGGCTAATATATGAGTAGTAAAAAAGAAACCATCAACATCCGGTTCTTTTTCAAAGATTTCATCAAGAGCACCGGGCAACTTTTCTTCATAGTTATGGATATCGATAATCTTAATCAAGTTATCGTTTACTTCAATATCATATTTTTTAAGTGCATTTATGTATCCATCCATACGAAAGTTCAAAGTTAACAAATGCGGATTTGTCGTAAGAATGGCTATTTTTCGAGCTCCCTTTAAAATCAGATGCTCTACCAAGCTAAAACTACTTTCTTCATTATTAATAATAACATAATTAGTAGTGAGATCGGAAAAGAAACGGTCAAAAAACACCACCGGATAATCTTCATCTATTAATTTTTGGATTTCATCCTTTGTCTTTTTGGTCGGAGCTATAATTATGCCGTCAACCTGATATGATTTCAACATATTAATCATCCGCTCTTCACGCTTTCCATCAGATTCAGAGCTACAGATCATTAAAGAATATTTCAGATTATCCAAAGTTCTCTCTATTGCTTTTGCAACGCCTGAATAAAATGAGTCGGCTATAGATGGAATGATTAATCCTACTGTATTTGATCTTCCGCTATTTAATGCACGCGCCAACATATTAGGCCTGTAGTCCATCTCTTTTGCACATGCAAGAACCCGTTCTTGTGTTGAAAGACTTATCTTCTTTTCATCGCCCAATCCCGAAAGTACCCAGGAAACCGTTGCAACTGAAACGTTTAAGTATTCTGCTATAGTTTTCAAAGATACTTTCATACTTTTATAGGAGCGTTTCTTTTTTTCCATAATAAATGTTAGGTTAAACGTTTAAGCAAAAGAAGAGTTTTTTTCGTTATAAAACAATAGATCAAACATTTAAATGAGCTTATTTAAGTTTATTTTGCAAATGCAGAAAACAAAAAGATGAATTATTTCGATCCTATTGCATCATTAACAATGTTAGCAACGCTTTGTCCATACAAATCCAAACCGATACAGTCAGACGCAGAGGCTTTCCATAGAGACCACGAACGAGCATCAGTATTGACAAAATGACATCCTTCTTCTTCCACTATTTTTTCAAGTGGTGCAGATAACCCAACTCTTGCCACAAAATTCTTGCCTGATGACGCATCAACAACAGAAGGAGGAGGAGTCATTATGAAAATATCAGGATGACACATCTGATATACAGGATGCGATTTTATTCTCTCTAATAAAGACTTAATATTTTGAAGAGTAGTTTTCTGTTTTCCTGTACAGATAGACTTATAATCAGCTGTTCCCAACATAATAAGGACTTTGTCCACCTTATTCATCCTATGTTCCGCATTGTTCACATGCGATTCTACCTGATAAAGCAAATCTCCGTCTTTCCCTAAACGACTGCAGCTAAAAATATCCCCAGGGACAGGTACACTATAAATAAAATCTGAGAACCTTTTTCTCTTCAACCGCTCCACCCAGCCGTTATGAGAAACTCCATTTGAATCACTAATAATAAATATATTCTGACTATTAACGCCATCCAACACCCGATTTGAAATCATTTCATGCCCACCTTCAAACAAATTAATTTGTACTTTATCAAGATACTGACGCTGAATTAAAATAGAGAGATGATCCTTAAAAATCGGAGATTTTGTAGTCTGCCAGTCCATCAAGCGTAACATTTCCTCAGTAGAAAAGAGTATATTTTGTTCAGAATAATCAAAATCAGAGACTATTTTATTGAACATTTTCAGGCTATGAATGAAAGGAACATCACCAGACAACCCACCGTCATGAATGCCAGCAAAAATAAACAACTTACTATTTTTACGCAAGTTAACCGGAGTATTCATAAAAACAGGCGAACGCTTAATAGCCTCTGCCTCATTAAAATAAGGGACAAATCCCGCTCTAGGAAGCCCCGATGTAACCTTTTCCAGATCGTGCGCATATTTTCCGTATTTCTCCCTACGACCTACACATTCATAATAATAATCCACCAAATTTGTAATTGAAGCCCATGCCGTAAAGGTTTTAATCGGACGTTTAAGTTTCATATAACAAAGTAAAGTCGCATAACCACCACCACTTCCACCTATTATATGAATGCTTGTAGTATCTACATTGGCATGTGCAATTGCATAATCAATAGCGTCATTAATATCCTGAATAACCAAAGGACTCCCGCAGGCCTCCGGGTGATCATTTCCTCCCCGGAAGTCCGGATGAATATAGCTATAATCATTATCAATGCACAATTGGGCTTCATTATCCACTTTGGCATAATCACTACTCCACGCATGTAGCCTGACGACTAAAGGCCGTGGTTTATCCGATTTTGCCCGGAAAAAATAAGCATATTGCGGAGTATGATCAGCCGAAGAAACAATTTCCACCTTTTTACATTCCGCGGGCCAATCTTGTCCATCACCTTTATTTTGAGCATTCACACAAATGCCCCACTGGACAAAGAGCAAGCACAAACATACATTTATATATTTCATAATATTCTAAAATTTTAAAGCATGATCCCCAAATACATTATTTCCCGACCATATTTTTACAGATGTCCAGGATTCATCATTGCAGTTCCAAAACGAATCATCAGCAGATAAGCCTAATGGCAAAAAGATATTGGTACAAATATACAGACTTCCTCTATTGTTATACCCATCAGCCAAATCCGGCTGATTTCCACATACCCCAATATTCAACCAACCATCAGAAGAAAAGGTATCCGGAGCATCCAAGGTTTTCTTAATCACAGCCATCAAAGCACATCTTACCTGCCCCTCAGATAAAGAAGAAGGTAACCTTTTACGTAAAGTCATATCTGCTAAATGCTGAAATGCTGCTCCGCGATATACAATAGACCGCCCCGTAGCCGGATAAGAGCCATCTGCATTAATCCACCGCTCTTGTAACTGGGCGTAACGTTTACTGACTGTGTCCAATTTCATTTCATAAGATTTATATCTCCCTGTTTTTTGATCAATAATTTCAATAATGGTATTAAGATATGGTTGAATAACATAACTATTATAATAATCAATATCAAAATGCTTCCCATCAGAAAACATACCATCTCCAATATACCAATGCTCCATAAATTCTTTCACTCCATACTCAATACGTACAGCATCATAAGGCAAATTATACTTGCAAAAGAAAGCCTCAACCATCGCCGAAAAAAGGATCCAATTGTTATATACCGGAATAATTGAACGAGTCTTTTGCAATGCCTTGACCAGTTGACTCCGTACTCTATCACTTAAATGGTTCCAAAGCCATGGAGATCGAATAAGAGCTAAAGCAACATAAGATGCATCCACTAGTGGCTGACTGATGGGAGCTATCCACTCCACATAGTCTTTTGCTTCCGGATTCGTTGCATTATCAATGGCTTGTAATGCCCATTCTCTATATTGATTTCTCAGAGCTACTTCCTCTTTTGATCCTCCTTCTGAGTTAAGCCAGGGAGCAATCCCACTTAAAGTCCGCCCGAATGCCTCCAAATAAGCTACTTTTTTTCTATTTACAGGATCATCACTACACATTGGCACAGTCACAGGCATTTTTTCTTTCAGCTGATTGCATGCCAGATTTGACATGACAGGACGGGCTACCTGATCAAGATAACTAAGCCAAACTTCTCTACGTTCTTCTGAAACGGAATTCTTCGCATATAAATTAGCTGATAGGGAAAAAAAAGTTACTAGAATAAGCACTCTATATCGTTTCATACATAAAACATATTAAAATTATAATTTGCAAAAGATATCTACATATTTATGGTACAGGCTAGTTTGCTATGACAAAGTTCAACTTTAGATTGGCATCATAATTCCAGTTAGAGCATTTCCGAATGACAATGTTACTATTGTTTTCTGGAAGAGTTAACTGATTAAAAGTAACATCCGTTACGTCGTCAAGGACAAAAGGTGGGCGAAAATCAGGATGTTCAATATTTAAAACGACATTCTTAAACACAATGCCCTTGGCATGTCGCACATAAAATCCCCACGCAGGCAATTCACGAAACATATGATATTCCGGATAATCACTTATTTTCTCCGGAACCTGACTTAAACGGCTCAATGGGATGTAGGCCATTCCTTTTGAAGCCCTTCCCGGATAAGCAATTTCAACATTCTCTATACGAATATCCTCTACCTTATATCCCGGGATACCAGTAATTGAAGCAGGAAAAGGATTATGGAAGAAGTCTATAGCAGGCCCTCTCATATCATAATTAATGTCAGGCCGTCCAAAGGCTATTTGAGCTTTCACATCATGGATATACACATTTTCTATACTTCCAGGATCTTCCCCCCCCCTATGCCCTAAACGAATAAAAATAACATTGCTAACATTTTCAGCTTTAACGTTTCCAATTTCAAGATTATGAATAACGGCCCCGTCAACCGATTCAATCGCTATTGCCGAGCGATAAGTATCATAAACCTTAATATTATTGACAACTATATTCTTAAACCCACCATATGATGCCGTGCCGAGTTTGATGGCACTTGCACTTGTTCTCAACGTACAATTTGCAATATATATACTATCATTGGCATATTTAGAATAATATGATTTCAAACAAATGCCATCATCCGCAGAATTTATATCACAGTTTGTTATACTCACATTGCGGCAATCTAATATATCAATGCCATCATTATTCCAATAAGCACGATTAAAAACTTTTACCCCATTAATTTTTAATCCATGACATAACTCGAATGATAGCCCCCAACAAGCACTATTTTTCAACTCCAATCCTGATATATTAACATTATTACAAGTAGAAAAATAAAAAAGCTTTGGACGCACTGTTTCACTTGGTCGCCAACTGTTAGTGTTATAATTGGGATCAATTCTATCTCCGAGATGATGTAAACTATCAATATTTAAAGCCAAGGCTCTTCCCTGTCCATCAATTTTCCCACTACCCGAAATAGTAATATTATCGGCTTTATATGCAGTGAGAAGTGCCATCTGGGAATTATCGTCTTTTTTATCAGTATCCAGCCTACCCGGCATTTTCATTTCCTGATAATGATAAGGATTTGAGCTTCCAAGCAAAACTGCTCCTTTAGCAAGGAACAAATGAATATTGGACTTTAGCTCCAAGCTCCCGGTAAGAAAAACTCCTGCTGGAACGAGTATTTCGCCGCCACCTGATTCCGATACTTGATTTATAACTTTTTGGATAATCTCTGTATTTACTGTTTTTCCATCAGGTTTTGCTCCAAGAGCAAGAATATTATACTCTTTAGCTTGGATTCCAACGGCGAACATCAGGCATAATGCCAAGCTACTAAAAAAAAATAGTTTATTCATTTCTATGTCAATTATGGTATTATCTCTCAAACTGAACAACCTTATAAAGGCATTATCTTAATTACGCTTTCACCTTTCCCCGCAGCAGAATTTACAATAAAGACGATCCGTGTAATGCCTTCCGGCCAATATCTTTTTAAGCCACTATCTGTCACATTATAATGTTCTATTTTGGGAGTAAGTATATTGGAGTTATATTTTAAATCCAAATTATAATCGTGCCCCGTTAAACGAATAATCCCTGACTCTATCTTACGGGCATCACAATATAAGATTAGATTAATAGAGGTTGTATCCACTACTTCTTTCAGCTCATATGAATCCTTTATAATAAACCTTTTACCACGTTGCAGCAAATAAGTTCTTTCCCATTTTTTCACTCCAGCTTCTTTAGGATATGCCTGTGCGATATCAGTGGAAAAGATAATTTGCTTACTATCGGATTTATAACAAGTATGAATTGCTTTAAATTCCCTCCCATTCTTCTGATCTACCCCATTTATTCTAGGTAAATTATGATATTGGGATTGCATGGTCCAAATATTATACCTTTGGTTACTGAATGTTTTAGCTGTATATTTTTCCCGACCAATATCTACAATACAGGGTTTACCATTGTAATAAACGATACAAGAACCTACATCATTATGATTATGACTCTCCGCATTATGACCTCCTTTCGCAGCAAAGAAAAAACCCTTCGATGAATTCGAATTATCACGACCTCCACCTACTTCAATATCAGGTAGCCAAAAATGACTAATCAGAATATCCTCTCCATGAAAATCTTCAATATCCTTTAGCTGCATCAATTGCAAGATTTGCTCATCAATTTTGCCATTTGGCATTTTTTGACCCAAATTTTGTTTAAAAGCCAAATATGCCCCTAGTTTTTGCATTGAAGGATCATTTATTGCCTTCCCGTATTCAAATATGATATTAGCATCGGCATTAGTCATAGCATCAGCATCAGCAAAATTAATAAAATAAGGATATTCGATATAAACCTTATAGATATAACTGCCTATATTTTTAACCAAATGATTATCATAAATATTAAATTTATTCTTAGTAGCCGCACTCAACAAGTTAAGACATTGAAAAAAAGAACCTCCTGCTCTTCTCCAATAGGAAGGTCCTTCATCACAACCACCGTCATCAGGATAGTCATTTACGAACCGGTCGAGTGATCTTATGACTTTCTCAACACCTGAAATCTTCTTTTCCTGATTATCTTCTAAAATTAAAATTGCTGTCAGTATATTACAATTTATCCATGGATTCCAATTATTTACCGAACGGCCTCCGGCTAATCCCTGCCACCAAAAATCACTGCGCTCATAATAAGGAATAATAGCCTTTTTCATAACCTCACTCTTAAGCCTCTCAGCAATTAAGGGATGAATCTTATCAAATTCGTCTTTAAATAAAAGCCATGTCCATGAAAGTATATTGGCAACCTCGCCTACCCCCAAATCTATAGTAGGTTCATTCACATCAGGTAATCCGGGAAGAGCTTTCTGTAAATAAAAATGTGCCGGCCATCCCCACCATGTTTGTTCACTATAAAACCAAACCCCATTAACAATTTGATCCAGAAAACGATCTTTTCCCTCCACCAATTCTCCCATCACCAAAGCAATCAAAGCAGAACGTGGAGCAGAATAAATATCATCCCGTAGATCACCGGAACGAACAAATTCAAGATAATCTGTAGCCTTTATAGAGGGCCAATTGTAATTTAGAGCGGCTTCTGCACTTTTAATATATTCATTCCTAATCTGGGGAGGTAAACTATCCCAAAACTCACGATCACTATACTTCGGAAAATTCAGTTCAGAAAATGTGTTAACCAGCGATTGTCCCAGATCAATTTTCTGCGCTTCTTTTTCTAACAAGTTCCTTTTTTCTGCAGAAATACTGCCAAAAGAAAGGACTAATAAAAACAATAAAATAAACTTTTTCATACTGTTCTCATTTATAAAAACACTTTTTGGAGTTTGATTTAGCAAAATTCTCATAGAAATCATTTTATGTTTTCCCCTATCATATCATATTCAAGAGTTCCACCTTTTTCGATATCCTTATAATTAATAGAAAAGTATTTTAGAGGTTTCCCATTTAACCGTATTGCTTTCACATATTTGTTACCAGATGAAAGGGCATTAGCCTTGATCGTAAACGTATTTCCATTTGGCAAATGCAAAATAGCTTCATGCAATTGAGGTGCACCCATAATATCCAGCTATCCCTCGCTCTTCTGAAATTTTGATATTTAGATTACTGATACTATCAGGCGAAGTCGTCAATTCTCCATTCAATGGAACCGTTGGGAAATTCCCTTGATTGGAGCATCCGGCACCGCTCAACTGATTAATAGAAAACCCAATATCTAGAGTAAAGAAAGTACGAGTAAACTGTACCATACCAAAAGGATATGAGGCCCCAGGATATAAATATCCACAAGCTAAACCATGTCCTTGCGTCCCGATCAAAGTTTTTACTTTATTGACATATTTTTTTTGTGCTAGTCCGTAAATAAACCATATAATAAAAACGCTAAAATCAGCATTCTTTTTAGATTAATCCATTGTCTCATCTTTCCACTACAATTTCAAGGTTTCTAATTATTGGATAAAACTATTAGTTTAAAAAACAACATTTAACAACTCACTCCTTAAAATAAATTATATATATTATAAAAGTGAATTCAAATATTCTTTTGTCTGTTTTGGATAAAATTTCATCCTTAATTGCCAAATTAATTCTTCCAAACTGACAACTTCATAAGATTCATCAAGATGGTTACTTAAGAGAGTGGCAATATTACTCCCCATGATTTCTCCTTTTTTCGTTTCAGCGAGCTCATCACAATCTTTCCCTTGATCAGAAAAATGACTCCATGCATGAATACAAATCAGATTAAAGTCCGGATTATTTTGATCTCTATCCAAACAATTCGCAATATACTTGGGAGTTCCTTCCCTTTCTCTATTAACAGGTTCATTCCATAAAGAATATTTAATGGTAATAACAGGTATATCATAACCATCTTTATTCTTAAACCAATAAATATCCCCACCACCTCCTGCATAAGGTGTATATTGCAATGCTACAACTCCAATAAGTTCATTATTTTCATCAATAAAAGTTTGATATGCCTCTTTCGCCTTTTCCGACCCGACATAATCTTTCGACATAAGCCCTAATACCTTAATGCGATGTTGCCTCATATGAGCAGCTGTCATTTTAGCTCTCACCCTTAAATTCTGTTTTCTATTTCTATTACAAGCATAAGTATCGCAATAAAAGACACAACCTCCCTGAACCTCAACTAAAGTAGAACCTTCAGGCTGATGTTTCAATATATACTCATATGCTGCTGGTGCCATTTGTGGCATAGCTGTTGTATTGATGCCAAATGCGACTTTATTAGTACTACTATATGGTACATCATACCAATGCTCTATAAATCCACCCATCATCCATTGATTATTATCACCATCACTCATAAAATATGAGACCAAACGCTTTTTCTTTTTATAATTAATGGCTTTAGGATTCAAAACTTTCGCTAACACTGATTTTTGCCGATTCTTATAGTCTGCATTAATCAAGCAATAATTAGGAAACCAATCATTAATAGCTGTAGATAGAGAATTCTCAGATGCAACGCCATTTATATCTCTTTCATCATGTGAACCAGCTTCCCATCCATATATCCAGGTATAATCATCTAAAGATCTACATATCTCCTGATACAAATTCCAATAGTCTCCTTGGTCTGATTTATGAGGTTTAGCATAAAGATTCATATAAAACCAACTATTTTGAATGGCAACATCTCTCAACTCCCATGTATTATTAGGCATAATGACCAAGCCATTAGTTGCACATTTATCTTTAAACTCAGTCCAAGCATCATTCACTTTTTTTTCAGAAGCGTCATATAGCATCTTATAACCAGCCTTATCAAACAGATCTTTAAACTCTTTATCAACAATAACGCCGTTATACACATGAGACGCTGTTACAGCCACTGAACCACTTTCAGGATTATGGTCCATATCCATTAGTATATATCCATCAAACAATTGCTTGACACTAACATTATGACCTTCTACCAACGGCATTTGCTTAGTAGCTATCTCCAAAGGAGATACTCCTCCCAGAAAATGGCAACCTCTATTTTTTAAAGATTTCAACTCTATTTGATAAGCAACATTCTCATCCCTGCTGTTTTTAATCCATATGCCCACATTGGTTTTGCCTGCTTGTATGGCCCTAGCCGTTAAACCGGAAATAGAAGCAGCCAATATTTGCTCTTTAAGAGCAGAGCGTGGACTAACAGGATCTACTGTCAGAAACCAACAATACTTCGGAGTGGTATTTAATGACGGCAACTGAAATTGCCCAACATTCTGGATAGGATCATACAAATCTTCATATTTAATCTTCCTCGCGCAAGAAGATGTTATTAAACAGATTAATATAAAAACAAAAGGTCTGATAAATAAATTTTTCATGGTCTCAATTATTAATAAACACAATACAAAGTCCTCTTTGAGGCCTTTCAATTTTAGAATTTCCTCTATAAAGCCTATCAATAGGGAAAAAATATTATTCTTCCCTATTGATATATATCACTATTTTTCATTCTAAAGCAGTGACTATTACATGGACTGTAGCCAAAAAATCATTGTAAGAACAAGTAACATCAGTTTCTCCTGTAGCTATACCAATATAACTCCGGAGCCATCAACAGTAGCTATACTTGTATTTTGGGAAGTCCAAGTAAACTCATTGTTCACTGTAGCATCCCACGAAATAGGATAAGGAATTACAGTAGTACTTATGCCTACATTAATTGTAACAGTCTCTTTATCAAGACCAATACCAGTCATTCCGTTATTGTCTTCTTTGCAGCTAGTGAAGCATATTAGAAATGCAAAGAGAAATAGACTTATAATAATTGTTTTATTTTTCATTTCAGTCTTTATTTCTTTTTTTACACTATTATTTATACTCAGAATTATTATTTGCCAAATTCGGATTCAACTTAACTTCTTTACTTGTAATCGAAAGAAAATAATCAGCTAGTATAAGCCTTCTTAAGTATATACTTATCTTCCGTTTCATCTCGCCATTCGGTATTTGCTTTTTCAACTAACTCCAATCTCTGCAGATCAAACCAGCGTGCAGAATACTCAAAGCCAGCAAATTCATAAGCTCTTTCCCAAACACATGAATCAATAAAAGCTTCTGTGCTTAAGCCACTTTAAGAAGCTTCAGTTGTACCGACCCCTTTATATGCCCCTAGTTTTTGCATTAAAGGATCATTTATTGCCTTCCCGTATTCAAATATGATATTAGCATCGGCATTAGTCATAGCTTCAGCATCAGCAAAATTAATAAAATAAGGATATTCGATATAAACCTTATAGATATAACTGCCTATATTTTTAACCAAATGATTATCATAAATATTAAATTTATTCTTAGTAGCCGCACTCAACAAGTTAAGACATTGAAAAAAAGAACCTCCTGCTCTTCTCCAATAGGAAGGTCCTTCATCACAACCACCGTCATCAGGATAGTCATTTACGAACCGGTCGAGTGATCTTATGACTTTCTCAACACCTGAAATCTTCTTTTCCTGATTATCTTCTAAAATTAAAATTGCTGTCAGTATATTACAATTTATCCATGGATTCCAATTATTTACCGAACGGCCTCCGGCTAATCCCTGCCACCAAAAATCACTGCGCTCATAATAAGGAATAATAGCCTTTTTCATAACCTCACTCTTAAGCCTCTCAGCAATTAAGGGATGAATCTTATCAAATTCGTCTTTAAATAAAAGCCATGTCCATGAAAGTATATTGGCAACCTCGCCTACCCCCAAATCTATAGTAGGTTCATTCACATCAGGTAATCCGGGAAGAGCT